>LULX01000088.1_pt1 | contig 28958 bp, 28 predicted proteins | sample 729511 | NCBI WGS metagenome assembly LULX01 (sample SAMN03860278, study PRJNA289734) | marine metagenome | biome: seawater column; feature: ocean; material: water; isolation source: Red Sea water column Station 91 - depth 500m | place: Saudi Arabia: Red Sea | collected 2011-10-15 | depth 500 m
TTCCCCGATACCGACGTGGTACTGGTGATCGGCGCCAACGACACGGTGAACCCGGCCGCCGCCGAAGACCCCGGCAGTCCGATCGCCGGTATGCCGGTGCTGGAGGTCTGGAAGGCTCACCAGGTGGTTATTCTCAAGCGGGGCATGGCCACCGGCTACTCAGGCGTGGAAAACCCGCTGTTCTTCAAGGATAACGCCCGCATGCTGTTCGGCGATGCCAAGGAAAGCATCGACAAGCTGGTGTCAGGCCTGCGGGGCTGAAGGCAGCCCCGCGCCTGTTAACCTCAGTGATTATTCAGTCGTGTTGTACACGTAAGACGAGACAGTTCCGTCCTGGTTGAATCGAACGACCAGGTCGGTGGTTTCGGCATCACCGAAGGCAGACCACTTGTACTTGCCATAGGTCCAGGTGCGTTTGCCGTCTTCGATCATTGTGGGTGGCGAAGTCTTTGCCAACGGTCGCACAGCCCACCATAACAGCCATCACCAGTGCCACAGACAGCGCTTTAATCGAACTAATCATCGACATACTGATCCCTCATATTCGGGTGAATTTCACCCATCATAACGTGTCTCTGAGCAGACGCGATTACGAAGACGACAGGTTCAGCGGATAAAAAAGCCGCAGGCCCGAAGGCACTGCGGCAAGTGTCGATCGTCCGATCAAAGGGGATAATCAATACAGCTTGGCGAGAGACTTCTTGGCGAAGGATTCCACTTCGTTCAGGCGGCCTTCTTTCACCTTGATCAACCATTCAGGGTCTTGCAGAAGTGCCCGACCAACGGCGATCAGCTCGAACTCGTGGTTATTCATCCGCTCCACCAGTTCATCGATACCGGCCTTCTCGACCGCTTCCTGCTTGCTGGCGAAAGTGCCGCTGATGAAATCCTCGGTCAGCCCGACACTGCCTACAGACATGGTGGGCTTGCCCGAAAGCTTCTGGGTCCAACCAGCAAGGTTCAGATCCGAACCCTCGAATTCCGGCTCCCAGAAACGGCGGGTGGATGCGTGGAAAATGTCCACACCGGCTTCCACCAAAGGCTTCAGGAACCGCTGGAGTTCCTCAGGGCTATGAACCAGTTTGGCTTCGTAATCCTGCTGCTTCCACTGGGAGAATCGCAGCATGATCGGGAAGTCGGGGCCGACCCGGTGACGCACTGCTTCCACAATCTCGACCACAAAGCGCAGGCGATTTTCCAGACTGCCGCCGTACTCGTCATCGCGCTGGTTGGTGCCCTCCCACAGGAACTGGTCCAGCAGGTAACCATGGGCGCCATGGATCTCCACGCCGTCAAAACCGAGGGCTTTGGCATCCTGGGCTGCGTCGGCAAACGCGGTGATCACGTCCTCAATATCTTCTTTGGTCATGGCCTTGCCGTTGGGCTTGCCCGGTGCGAACAAACCAGACGGGCTGTAGCCCGGAACCGAAGGATCCGGCGGTGTTCCTTCCTTTCTGACCGCGCCCACGTGCCACAGCTGCGGGAAAATCGCACCACCCGCCTCTTGTACCGCGTCTACCACGTTCTTCCAGCCTTCAAGGGCCTCGGATCCATGGAACGCCGGTACGTTCGGATAGCCATTGGCAGCCGGGTGATTCACGGTTGTGCCTTCTGTGATGATCAGGCCAACACCCGCCTCGGCCCGACGACGGTAATAGGCCACCACGTTTTCCCCCGGAACGCCTTCCGGCGAGAAGTTGCGGGTCATGGGCGCCATGGCCACACGATTGCGCAGTTTGAGGTTGTGGAGTTCAAACGGTTCGAAAAGCGGGCCAAGATTCATGCTCATGGTAGTATGCAACCTCACTAATTTGGTTTCGTAAAGAAACCCTATTAAATTTGGTTTTAAAATGCAACCCTATTCGGTACACTCCGGTCATGGCCAGAAAACGTTTTGATGACTCCAGCTGTTCCGTCGCCCGCGCCCTCAATGAAGTGGGTGACTGGTGGTCGCTCCTCATTGTGCTGCACGCCATGTATGGCACCCGGCGCTTCGTCGATTTCCAGCAGGAGCTGGGCATTGCCAAGAATATCCTGTGCGATCGTCTGGCACGGCTGGTGGACAATGACGTGTTGCGCAAAGTTGACGTGGGCGAGCATGGATCACGTTTCGAATACCGCCTGACCGAAAAGGGCCGGGACCTCTTTCCGGTGGTTATTGCCCTCCGTCAGTGGGGGGATAAATGGAATCCGGCTCCAGACGAGGCCCCCCTCGACCTGCGCGATCGCGCCACCGGTCGACCGATTCACACGGTGGAAGTTCAGGACGCCGACGGCCAGGCCCTTTCTATTCGAGATGTGTTTGTACCGGAAGAGAGCCTGCCAGCAGGGAAAAAGCGCTCGGCCTGAACATCCGCAATACCCGCAGTCAAAGCACCACCGACTGTTTTTTTGAGTTGAATCAATCCGCTGATCAAACCCGTGCAACTGCCCGGGCATTCTTGCGCTAAATCAAGTTTCCATTTCCCGATGTCATTAATCTGCAGTCATCAACGATTCAGGTTAAGGAGATGGATATGTCCCGTACATTCAAACTTGGTGCTCTGGCTGCAGCGGTTATGGCGGCAGCTCCGGCTGTTCAGGCGTACGAAGCCGGTGATCTTGTTGGTCGCGTTGGTGTGGCGACGGTTGATCCGGATTCTTCCAGTGGCAACCTCAAGTCCGAGGGCGTGGGCGAAATTAATGGCGCCAACGTCAGTGTCGATTCCAATAGTCAGCTCGGACTGACCGCAAGCTACATGCTGACTGACCAGATTGCTGTTGGCGTACTGGCGGCAACGCCGTTCAAGCACGACATTAAAGGCGATGGAGCAGTTCTTGGTGGAGCTGGCAAATTGGCCGAAACCAAGCACCTGCCGCCCACCATCACGCTGCAGTACTTCCCGATGCCCAGTGGTAGCAAATTCCAGCCCTACGTTGGTGCTGGCGTAAACTACACCAACTTCTTTGAAGAGAAGACAACGAGCACTCTTACAGCCGTCTATGACTCGGTTGCGGAAGCGAACCTGGGAACTCCTCCCGGCACGATTACCGGCACCGACATCAAACTGGATGACAGCTTCGGTCTGGCCGCCGAAATTGGTCTTGATTACATGATTACCGAGAACGTCGGCATCAACGCCGCGGTCTGGTGGATCGACATTGACACTGAAGCCACTATCAACGCCTACGCAGGCAATGCAGTCGCTGATACCAGCACCATTGATGTGGATATCGACCCCTGGGTTTACATGGTAGGCGTATCCTACAAGTTCTGATCCCCGTGCCTCTGCCAGTCGCCACGGTCTGTTGGCTGGCGGAGGTGCGTTTTCCTATGCGGGGCTTCTCCGGCCCCGCCTTTTTTTGCCCGTCTGAAAACAGAAAAACGGAGCCGAAGCTCCGTCTTTAGTCACTGCTTATCAGCCCTTCAGGCGCTCTGGCGCTGGCCCGATCGGCCCCGGTTGCCACCGCCATTCTGGCTCCGGCCACCCGGCTTGGCGCCAAAGCTTTTCGGCTTTCCACCGGGACGCCCATTGCCACCGCCGTTCCCATTACGGTTACGGGCACGACCGGGGTCGGCCTTCGCCTTGGGCTTGAGCGGCAAGTTGTTCTTCGGCTCAAAGCCTTCGACTTCCTTGCGGGGCAGCTGCTTCTTGATCAGCTTTTCAATGCCCGCGAGCAGTTTGCCCTCATCGGCACTGACCAGTGACAGGGCATGACCACTCTCGCCGGCACGACCGGTACGACCGATACGATGCACGTAATCTTCCGGCACATTGGGCAGCTCAAAGTTCACCACCTGGGGCAGTTGCTTGATGTCGAGGCCGCGGGCGGCGATATCCGTAGCCACCAGCACACGCACTTCGCCGGCCTTGAAGTCCGCCAGCGCGCGGGTGCGGGCACCCTGAGACTTGTTGCCGTGGATTGCAGCAGCGGTGATGCCGTCCTTCTCCAGTTTCTGGGTCAGTCGATTCGCCCCGTGTTTCGTACGGGTAAACACCAGCACCTGATCCCAGCTGTTGTCCCGCACCAGTTTGCTCAGCAACGCCGTCTTCTGGCTCTGGTCTACCGGGTACACAGACTGCTTCACTTTCTCGGCGGTGGTGTTGCGGGCGGCAACTTCTACCTGCACCGGATTATCCAGCAAGCCTTCAGCAAGCTTGCGAATATCGTTGGAGAAAGTCGCTGAAAATAGCAGGTTCTGGCGCTTGGCCGGCAGCAACGCAAGAATCTTGCGGATGTCGCGGATAAAGCCCATGTCCAGCATGCGATCGGCTTCGTCCAGCACCAGGATTTCCACTTCGTTGAAGCGCACAGCGTTCTGCTGATACAGGTCCATCAGACGGCCAGGTGTTGCCACCAGCACGTCCAGGCCTTTGCGCAGCTTCATCATCTGCGGATTGATTTTCACGCCACCGAATACCACGGCGGACTTGGTAGGAATGTACTTGCTGTAAAGGTTCACGCTGTCATGCACCTGCGCCGCCAGTTCACGGGTGGGCGTCAGGATCAGGGCGCGGGGACCTTTGCCGGTGCGCGGGTTTTCGCCCAGGCGCTGCAGCAAGGGCAAGGTAAAGCCGGCGGTTTTGCCGGTACCGGTCTGGGCTGCCGCCATCACGTCCCGGCCAGAAAGCACGGCCGGAATGGCCTGGGCCTGGATGGGAGACGGGGTTTCATAACCCTGGTCAGACGTGGCACGAACCAGCTGCTCGGACAAACCGAGTGAAGAAAAACTCATATAGATAAACTCTTGATTGTTCTGCCTCCACGAACACCCTTCGCGGTGAATGCGGGCAGATGCCATGAACATTCATGGAATAAAAGACGACTACGGTCACGCGCCGTTAACGGGGTGACGTCCTCTGACAGGTCGTATGGATAGGTCGCACGGGCTTGGAGCCTTAAACTGCGGAATCCCTAGAGGCAGGATGCGGGCACAGTAACAGAGCCCCGGGCATTTAGCCATAGGTGATTATAATAAGCATCCGAAGGAACCTGGCGCACTTCCCAACGTCAGAATGTTCTGATCACCCCAACCCGATACCAATCTCTATGAGGAAGTTATAGGAATGAGCGTCAGCATCGGTCCATTGAGCCTGTCCATCGGCCACCTGCTCCTGGTTATCGCCTTCGGTCTGGCTCTGCTGGTTGGCGGGATACTCGGCCGCAAGTACCGGGTACCGGTGGCCGGATCGGTGGCCGATATCTTTGTGGTAGCGATGCTCAGCGCCCGGATCGGTTTCGTGATCAGCTACTTCGAGCATTACCAGAACGACCTGCTGGGCATCATTGATATCCGGGACGGCGGTTTTGATGTGCTCTGGGGTGTCATCGGCGCCATCGTCTTCACCGGCTTCCTGATCTGGCGCAGAAGAGCCCAGCGGAAGCCACTGGCCACGGCTGTATTAACTGGCTTCCTGTTTTGGGCAGGCACAGCAGGAACGATCACGCTGATCGAACAACAGGCCCGAGGCATGCCGGACATTACCCTGCGATCGCTCAATGGCGACGTGATCAACATGTCCCAGTTGGCTCCGGGCCAACCCCTGGTGGTGAACCTCTGGGCGACCTGGTGCCCACCCTGCATCCGGGAAATGCCGGTTCTGGAAGAAGCCCAGCAAATTTACCCGGATATCGCATTTGTGTTTGCCAACCAGCGGGAACAGCCGGAAACCATCCGTTCCTTTCTTGAAGAAAACCGCCTGAACCTGAACAACCTCTACCGGGACGACCAGGCCCAACTGGCCCGGGCCGTGGGGAGCAGCGGCTTACCAACAACGCTTTTCTACAATGCCCAGGGTCAATTGATCGATTCCCACATGGGCGAACTGTCACGGGCGACCCTGGTCAGGGGCCTGGAAAAAATCCGGACACCCAACGAGTGACCCGGGGCTGCTTTTTACGACAGACCCGAAGCGTTTTCCTACTCGGTGGCCGCGTTGGCAAAATTCCCCAGTGCCCCACTTACTTTTTCGAGCACCTCATCGCAACCTTCGATGCCATGACGGCTCTTCAGGTATTGCGGGTCGTTATACCCCAGCCATACCTCACCGCTGGCATCCTCCCAGATCAGGGCTCTCTGGGGCAGGTCAATGGCGACACTCTGTGCGCACTGCATCAGGGGCGTTCCGACTCTGGGGTTGCCGAAAATAACCACTTCGGTCGGACGAAGTTCCAGCCCGGCTTTTTCAGCGCCCTGCTGATGGTTAACCCGGGCCATGACCGTCATTCCTTTTTCCTTCAGCACAGACTCGAGCTTGTCCGCCGTGGCTTTGACGTCGTGGCTGCTTTTGACCGTGACTAACCCGTCTGCCGCCTGTGCGTGCATTGCGAACAGCAGAGTTGAAGTTATCAGGGCAAGTCTGAGAATACAGCGCATGGTGTCCTCCGGAGAGTTTGCAGAGAATTTCAGCATAGAACACAACTCATCAGTGCGCTTCGAGGAGGGGCAGAACGCGAGCAAATCTGGTTGGAGGAATCCGAAAGGGCAGATCGCGAATACTATGGTAGGGAGATACGTGTTTATACGTAGGCATAATCCCAAAAGACAGGAAAGACTTCGCTATGTCCCGATGGAAGTTCGCACCCGGTATTCTGGTTTTGCCGCTGCTGTTCGCCGGCTGCAGTGAAAATAATAGCCAACAGACGACAACTCAGCAGACAGCAGAACTCAAACCGCCATCGGAAACCGGCATTCTCAAAGTCGCCACCCGCAACGGCTCCACGACTTATTACCTGGATCGGCATGAAAACCCCGTCGGCCCCGAGCACGCGCTGATCAGTGCCTATGCCGAGCAACGTGGATGGGAAGTGGAATGGACCATGCTGGAATCCACCAGCGAGGTTCTCGATGCCCTTGAGGCCGGCAACACCCATCTGGCGGCAGCGGGCCTGACTCACCTGGCCTCACGGGATGAACGCTTTGCCCGTGGACCGGCCCACACCGAGATTACCGAACAACTGGTCTGCCATCGCGATTCGCGACCCATGCCCCGCAAACCCGAGGACATCCCCGGCACCGATATCGTCGTGACTGCCGGTTCCAGCTATGTCGAAACCCTGAACACGCTCAACGAGCAACACCCCGGCATCGAATTCGAAGAGGATGCAGACCGCACCACAGAGGTGATTCTCTCGGACGTTGCCGAGCAGGAGGTGGGTTGCACCGTGGCCGATTCCAACATCGTTCAGGTGATGCGCCGGCATTTTCCGCACCTGGAAGTTGCCATGACGCTGACGGACGGTCGGAACCTGGGCTGGTATCTGCCCAAGAACCAGCAGGCGCTGGGAGACGATGCCCATGAATGGATGAACAGCGTCGATGGCGATGAAGCCATCGGACTGATGGAGAACCGATACTATTCCTACATTGGTGATTTCGATTTTGTCGATCTGCGCGCGCTGAACCGGCGAATTGAGGATCGGCTGCCGGAGTTCATTGATCAATTCCGGGAAGCGGAAGCCAAAACCGGCATGCCAGCCGACCTGCTTGCCGCTTTGGCTTACCAGGAATCTCACTGGGATCCCGCCGCGAAATCGCCTACTGGCGTCCGGGGTATCATGATGCTGACCCAGCGCACTGCCGAATCACTGGGCGTGACCAACCGGCTGGACCCTGAGGCGGCCATTGATGGCGGTGCACGCTATCTGGCTGACAGACACCGCCGCCTGCCGGAAACCATTCCGGAGCCGGACCGCACGTTCCTGGCCCTGGCCAGCTACAATATCGGACGTGGACATCTGCTGGATGCCCGCGCGCTCGCCAGGACCCTGAACAAGAATCCGGACTCCTGGCAGGACATGACCGAGGTGTTACCCCTCAAGGCGGACAAACGATACTATCCCAGCACCCGCTATGGATACGCCCGGGGCTACGAGCCCGTGCATTACGTGCAGCGGATCCGTAACTACCGGGACGTGATTCGGTCCGCCTTTGAGTGATTAGGCCCCGAACAGGGCCGAGCGCAGGGGCCGAAGGAAACCACCGGATTCCTTGTGACTCGCATGGGTCCGCTTGCCATCGAATTCCAGATAGCCATCTTCGATCGGCTCGAATCTCAGGATTTTCACATCCTCCAGGTAATTCTGGGACGATTTCCAGGGCCCATGGGTACCCTGTCGGGGCAGGCGATCCGCAGCGCGATGGATGTAGCCAGAATTGAGAGAGCCCAGGACGGTATCCTCGCCCCGGCTGTTCTCGGTATCACGGGCCACCACGGTGCGATACCCTCGCTTGTCCATCAGGTTCATCAACCGGCACAGGTACTCGGCGGCAATATCCACCTTCAGGGTCCAGGAGATGTTGGTATAGCCGAAGATCATGCCGGCATTGGGCACGCCCTCTACCATCACGTTCTTGTAGATAATCTTGTCTTTCATCACCACTTCCCGGCCATCCACGGTCGGTCGGATTCCGCCCAGCATCTGGATATCCAGGCCGGTAGCCGGAATGATGATATCCGCCGCCAATTCCTCGCCGGACTTCAGGCGAATGCCGGTTTCCGTAAAGCGATCAATATGATCGGTGGCGATGGAGGCCTTGCCGGCTTTCATGGCCTGGAAAAGGTCCCCGTCTTTCACCACACACAGGCGTTGATCCCAGGGATTGTAATCCGGAGTGAAGTGCCGCATGTCGGCGGTGTCGCCAACCTTGCGTTTGATGATGCCCAGGAACAGCCGTCGCATGAATTGCGGGCTCTTTCTGGAACGCTGGTAGAGAAAACGGGAAATGGAAATATTCCTGGCCCGGGTCAGCCGGTAGGCGGTCTTCTCGGGCAGGACCTTTTGCAAGGCCAAAGTGACCTTGTCGGTTGACGGCAGAGGCATCAGATAAGTGGGTGAACGCTGGAGCATGGTCACGTGGGCGGCCTTCTCCGCCATGGTCGGCACCAGGGTAATCGCGGTTGCGCCGCTGCCGATGACCACCACTTTCTTGTCCGTATAATCAAGATCCTCAGGCCAGTGCTGGGGATGCACGATCTGGCCACGGAAATCACTTTCGCCCGGGAAATCCGGTTTGTAGCCCTGGTCATAATTATAGTAACCGGTGCACCCGACCATGAAGTTGGCAGTGTAGTGCTCGGTTTCACCGGTTGCTTCGTTCAGGGCCGTGAGCTTCCAGCATTTGTCCACGCCCGACCAGTCTGCCGTCTTGACCGCCAGCCCGAAACGAATGTGGCGCTCCACGTCGTGTTCCCTGGCGGTCTCCGACACATAATTCTTGATCGACGCACCATCCGCCAGCACCTTGCCGCCGGTCCAGGGACGGAAGTTGTAGCCGAAGGTGAACATGTCGGAATCCGACCGGATACCCGGATAGCGGAACAGGTCCCAGGTGCCCCCCAGGGCTTGCCGGCGCTCGAGGATGGCAAAGGACTTCCCTGGGCAATCTCGCTTCAGGTGACACGCCATGCCAATGCCGGAAACGCCGGCGCCGATGATCAGTACATCGAAATGCTGGTTGCTCATTGCCTACCCACTCGGAATCCAGTCCGCTTTTTATAATCAATGGTCTGTCATCAAGATAGCGCAGGCCTGGCGACCCGGGAATTGGCCAAAGCGGTCCCCGACCCTGGTTGTTTCAGCCAGTCGTCTGCCGGGGGCGTAGTGGGAGGGAGGATCTGCAGAATCGAAACCCCGCCTACAATGGCAATTCCTAGCGGATTGCGGACAAGACCACCATGACAAAACCGATCCTTATTCTCGGCGGTGCCTCGCTGGATACCATCATTCACCTGCCGGCACTGCCAACGCCGGAGCCACAGACCATCTGGCCCAGGGAAAGCTACCGTGCCCTGGGCAGCACCGGTGCTGGCAAAAGCCTGAACCTGGCTGCTCTTGGGCAAACCGTGGTCTTTCACACAGTGCTGGGCGGGGATCCGGAAGGCCAGCAGATTCAGGCCGCACTCGGCCACCCCGGGATCTGTCTTCTGACGGAACAGACCGACGCCCCGACCGAACAGCATGTGAACCTGATGTCCGCGGACGGCAAACGCATTTCCCTCTTCATCCAGCCGCCCCCGGAGCCGGAACAGGTGGACTGGAACCAGGCGCAACAGGCTTTGGCAGAGTGCGCCTTGGCGGTGGTAAACATCCTCGGTTACACCCGGTCTGCACTGCCGTGGCTGAAGGCCGCAGGCACGCCCATCTGGACCGATCTACACGATTACGACGGCCACAATTCCTACCACGAACCCTTTATCGACGCCGCGCGGGCCATCTTCCTGTCCAGCGACAATCTTCCGGACTACCGCACCACCATGGAAGGGTTGATAGCTCGGGGTAAGGAGTTCGTGGTGTGCACCCACGGCTCGGAGGGGGCAACGCTGCTGAACAAGGAAGGACGGTGGCTGGAGCAACCCGTGATGCCAGTCTCCGGGGTGGTCGATACCAACGGCGCCGGCGACGCGTTTTTCAGCGGTTTTCTGCACCGTTACCTGCAAGGCGCCGAACTGGCAGACTGCCTGAGGGCCGGCGCAATCTGCGGAGCGCTCTGTGTGACCAGCCGTGAGCTTGCATCACCCGAGCTGAGCCCGGACCGGCTGGTCTGACACCCGGGATCAGCTGCCTGGGGTGAAATCGGGGTATTTCTTCTTAAGCCGGTACAGCCGGATAATGGTGATGACATTGGTCACCAACACCATGCCCTCGGCCAGTGTGCCACCCACCGAGCCGATCACGATGTTGTTGAGCATCCACGCCAGGGCAGCCAGCCCGAGGACGATACGCAAGGGAATACCCCGGAGCATGAACATGCCCACAGTGCCGAATACCGCGGCGGCGAGGGGGAAAACGTCGGTGATCGATTTCCAGGTCGCCCAGGCGACAAGCAGGTTCACCGCCAACATGCCCAGCATAATGGCCCAGTTGCCCTGGTACCTGCGGGCCAGGGCGATCCTTAAAATCACCAGAACCGTCAGTGCCGACGCTGTCCAGCTCTGGAAAAACGCGAACATCAGGGCAAAGGCCACATTGGCGGAAATCAGCAGCACCATCAGCCGGTCGTCGTTCTTGTTGGCGAAACCGGCTATGCAGAAACCCAAGGCTACCAGACCGCACACCTGGCCCAGCACCTCGGCGAGGGTCATGTCCGCGATCAGATCAATCATCCTTTACCGGCCTGTCGCTCGTCGCCATATCGGTAATCCCCTCTGTCTGCAAAAAGTTTCAGCCTGCCACAATCAGTGCCTTTGAGCCATCAAGCTCCCTGTGCCAAAGTGCACACGTCATTCAGCAAGGACCCACCCAGGACCATGAAAACCGTATTCTCTCCACTGCACAGCCGCCGACACGTCAAAACCGAACTGGACGGTGGGCTGCTGATCGAACCCCACGAGAAGCCTTCCCGTGCCGAAACCATCCTGGCAAGGGTGAAGGATCAGGCGCTGGGGGAGATTCTGGAACCGGAGGAATTTGGCCTGGAGCCCGTGAAACGGGTGCACACGGCCGATTATGTGGCCTTCCTGGAAACCTGCTGGCAGGACTGGCTGGCGGCCGGCAAACCGGGCGAGGCGATTCCGGCGGTCTGGGCCGGGCGCGGCATGCGCCACCGGCTACCGAGAGACATCGACGGCCGGCTGGGCTACTACAGCTTTGCGGCGGAGACCTCGATTTCGGACGGCACCTGGGAAGCGGCCCGGGCCTCCGCCAACGTGGCCTTGACCGCCCAGAAACTGGTGGCCGAAGGCGAACGCGCCGCCTTTGCCCTGTGCCGCCCGCCCGGCCACCACGCCCACGCCGACCTTTTTGGCGGCTACTGTTTCTTCAACAATGCCGCCATCGTGGCCCAGGCCTTCCGCGACCAGGGTTATGGCAAGGTCGCGGTCCTGGATGTGGACTTTCACCACGGTAACGGCACCCAGGCGATTTTCTATGATCGCAACGACGTGCTGACCATCAGCCTGCATGGCGATCCAGACCTGGTGTTTCCCCATTTTCTGGGCTTCGAAGACGAGATTGGCGAGGGCTCAGGCGAAGGCTACAACCTGAACATTGTCTATCCGCCCAACACGCCATACCGTGTCTGGAGTCAGGGGCTGGAGAAAGCCTGTGAGCGCATCCAGGCATTCCAGCCCGATGCCGTTGTGGTCGCGCTGGGTGTCGACACTTTCGAGGAAGACCCGATCTCTTTCTTCAAACTGACCTCCGGCGATTATCTGACCCTGGGCCAGCGCCTCGCACAGCTTGGACTACCAACGGTATTTACCATGGAAGGCGGTTACGACGTCGACGCCATCGGCGTCAATGCGGTGAACGTGATGCAGGGATTCGACCGGGCTGCAGGCTGAATCAGCCCTTGAAGCCCTTGCCGAGGACGTAGACTTCCCGGGAGCGGGAGCGGGAGGAATCCGGCTTTCGCACCACCACCTTGTCGAAGACGGCGCGTACGGATTTCAGGTACTCGTCGTACCCCTCGCCCTGAAACACCTTGGCCAGGAAACTGCCCTTCGGCTTGAGCACCTGACTTGCCATGTCCAGCGCCAGTTCCACCAGGTACATGGACGAGGCCTGGTCGGCAACGGTCACGCCGCTGATGTTCGGCGCCATGTCGGAAATCACCACGTCGACCGGGTCATCGCCCAGGGTGGCCATGATCGATTCAAACACGTCGTTCTCGGTGAAATCACCCTGGATAAAGTCGACGCCGGCAATGGCATCCATGGGCAGGATATCGGAGGCGATGACACGGCCCTTGTGGCCCACCAGTTTGGCCGCCACCTGGGACCAGCCACCGGGGGCGGACCCCAGATCCACAACCACCATGTTGGGGTGGATCAGCCGATCCTTCTTGTTGATCTCAAGTAGCTTGTAACTGGCACGCGAGCGGTAGCCATCCACCTGCGCCTGCTTCACGAAGGGGTCGTTGACGTGCTCTTCGAGCCAGCGGTTACTGCTTTTGGATCGGGCCATGGGGTCTCTTCAGAACGGGAAAGCCAAGCGCTTATTGTACGTGCCGCGCCGGGCCGCGGCAAAACCCTGACAACCGGGCTGGCCACACGTACAATCCGGCCAGCATTCTGTGATTTTTCAGAACCGACCAAGCCCACCTCACCGGAGACTCCCCTCGTGAATCTGGCCGACATCAAAAAGCTGCACCAGAAAAAATACCGGCAGTCGTTTGGCCACTACCTCGTTGAGGGTGAACACCTGATTCTTGAGCTGCAGAAAGCTGTTGCCAGCCAACCTGCTCTGAAGGCTTCGGAACTGTACGTCAGCGGATCCTATGAGCACTGGCAGAGCCCATTCCGAACCCATGTCATTAGCGATCGCCAGATGGCCCAACTTGCCGACACCCGAACACCGCAGGGGATTCTGGCGGTTGTGCCCATCCCGGAGTGCCCAGCGGAACCGGTACCCGGGGAAAAAGCGATTTATCTGCACGAGGTTCAGGACCCCGGCAACCTGGGTACCATACTGCGCACTCTGGCCTGGTTCGGCGGTTTCCGGTGCCTGCTAAGCCCTGGCAGTGTCGACCCCTTCAACCCGAAGGTGGTGCGTGCCAGCATGGGCGCGATCTTTCACGTGCCTCTTGAGACCGACGTTAATCTGGCCAGCCTTGCCGACCGCTACCAGAGCCTTGCCTGCCTGGACCTCAAAGGCAGTTCGATGACATCGCAGGCTTTCCGCCAGCACGACTGTTATCTGTTTGGTAACGAAGCCCGGGGTGTGCCGCGCGAAGCTCTCGACCATCTGAAGGCGGCGCCCTACAGCATTCAAGGCCAGGGCCAAATCGAATCCCTGAACCTGGCATCGGCGGTCAATATGTGCACCTACGAATTAATGCGAGAGCTTTAGGCTGCAAACCGAATTCTGTGAGCATTTTCGGCAATGGTTCTGGCGGATACCGCCATTGCCTGACGATTGCCAATTGAGCACGATCAGAGGTTGATCCTGAAACCGGACCGATGACTATGGAACGCTATCTCCAGCCCACCGCCTTTTTCGACTATGACCACCCCCGGCTGGCCGCCTGGATTGAGTCACAGCTGGAGGGTGTTCCTGATGAGCCGGTGGAGCAGATCAAGACGCTTTATCTCGCTGTTCGCGACAGTATTAACTATAACCCCTACGTGTTCCGGACTGATGCCAACACGTTCAGCGCCAGTTATGCCCTGGAAACCGGCGAAACCTACTGCATCCCCAAGGCCGTTCTTCTGGGCGCAGCAGCTCGCTCGATTGGCATTCCCAGCCGGCTTGGGCTGGCCGATGTGCGCAATCATCTCTCAAGCCCGAAACTGATCGAGTGGCTGCAGTCGGACATTTTCCGGATGCACGGTTACATTGAGCTTTTCCTGAACGGGCAATGGGTCAAGGCGACCCCTGCGTTCAACCGGCAACTGTGCGAGCTGATGAAGGTGGAACCGCTGGAATTCGACGGGGTGCACGATTCCATGTTTCAGGAGTATACCGAGGACGGTCATGCGCACATGGAGTATGTGAACGACCACGGCCTGTTCGACGACGTGCCCCACGATTTCATCGTCTCGGGTGTGCGGGCGGCCTACGGCCATCTCTTTGAGGACGAGGAAGAACCTGATATGCCCAAGGGGAGCCTCGAGCAGGATATATCGAGGCCCTAAAGTCTGCTCGAATCTGCGAAGGCCTTACTCTCTGCTCGCTACCGAGCCCGCTTCCTGCCTTGCCAGCGCTCCAGTGATCGCATCCAGCACGGCATCAGGATCAGGCACGGCCTTCGCAGTCTCAGTCTCGCCAACACGGCTGAACTGTCGGAAATCCACGGTGCTCCAATTCTCCGGATCCGCGATGCGCTGCACCAGATCAATATTGTCACGGGTTGCCGGTTCCAGCTTGTAGCGGAACACATAGTCCGGTGACATATCATCGAAGTCCCGGCCATTGTGGTAGTCATGCAGGAGGAGCAAGGCAAGCCCACCACCCATGAAATGCCGCCCCAGGCTGACCAGTAACTCCCCGGACCGGATTTTATCCAGGGCTTCGGGTTGCCAGTCGACACTGCCCACCAGCAGATCCTGCCCCGGGACCCGGCCGGCATTCCGGGCAGCTTCAATGGCCCCCAGTGCCATGCCATCGCTCGCGCTCCAGACAGCGGCAGTGTTCGGATAGCGCTCCAGCAGGACTTCTGTTTTTTCCCTGGCCAGCTCACGACTCCAGTTGGCGTATACCAGCTGCAGGAGCTCACTGCGCTGCTGGACGGCAGCCGCCAGTAACCCCCGATCCCTATCCTTGGCAGCAGAGGAATCCAGCGTTCCCGAGAGGGCCACCATGGGGATGCTGGTTCGGGGGGCGAGCGCCAGTTGTTCGGCCTGTTTACCCAACAGCGTTACCAGTGTGCGGCCGGCAGCAATATTGTCCGGAGAGAGATGGCCCAGCCAGCCTGGCAAGACGGTTCGCGGCATACCGATGCTGGCTCGGGCAGCGTCAGGCACATCGGTATTGAAAGTGAACGCCTTTACCCCCGCCCCATCCGCGAGCCTGAGCATGGGTTCGGTGACATTCTCCTTGCACATGAACAGCAGGTAGTCCGGCTTTTCGTCACGGCCCAACACGTCCTTCGCCATGCGAAGATAGCTGAATCGATGACTCTCCCGGTCGTACTGAACCTCCAGATCTACCTCGAGATCCTCCGCCACCGCCTCCATGAAACCGGCCACCAGTTGCCAGAAACGGGAGTCGTCCGGAGACAGAAAAACAACACTGGGTCTGAGACTGGCGTTTGCAAGAGGAGCTGCAAGCAGGAGCAGGAAACTGATCAACAAGCGGGCTGGATAAGACCTCATGAAACAAATCACCCTCTGGAGGATCTGCCTGGGTTGGCTTTCGTGGAGCCTAAGCTACCGACCTGCCGTGTAACAGACAAGCGGAGATGCGTAACCGAAGTCTCAGTTCAGGGAAGAAGGTTCAGCCGCGGCGGCCGGCTCTTCAAATTCGACATAGAGCTTTCCGGCCAGTTGTTCATAGACGCCGGCGTTTTTCAGGCGCTTCATCTCGGCCGACAGGCTTCTGAGGAATTGCCGGTTGGCTTGTGTGTTGTGACAGGTTAGCCGGTCATAACTTTCAAGCAGCGGACTTGCAGGATCGTAGCTGAGCTTGTCCAGGAACGGACGCACATCGGGAACGGCAGCGATCATAGCGCCAAATCGCTGATGCTCAAGCATGGCCAGATTCTGGGCATCACTCTTGGACCAGACCACATCGACATTGTGAGCCTCCAAAACCCCATCCAGATAGGTCTCATGGCCAATGACCGCCCCTACGGTTTTGCCCTCCAGTTTGGACAAAGCACTGACGGGCTCGTCACCCGGCGGGGTAAACAGATAGTAAGTGAACTTGCCGAGGGGAAAACTCGCGACAACGGCGTCTTCCCCCAGCCGCCGCTTGAGAACTTCGGTAAAAGAATAGATGCAGTCGGCGCCCCGCTGCTCGAACACCAGCATCGCCCGTTTGTAGGGATAGAACTCTTCACTCACTGTGACGTCCAGACCATCCAGGGCCCGATAGAGGATTTTCTGGTAAACACCGTCGCCGTTTTCGGTCAGCAGACTGGTGATGTCCGGAACCGCAATCCGAACGGCCGGATCGGCCACTGCAGGGGCGCTCAGGAGGCTTGCGCCAAACAGTAACGCAAGGATAGACAGGAGGAAGCGTTTCATACCACGCGCATCGGTCCATGACGGTAAAAGTGACTATTTTTCATACAGGACTGGAAGTATGACAACGACGTTTCACTTGTGCCAGAAAAACCTTGTTAAAACTGTGGGTTTAGCCATAAAAAAAGCACCGGATCGCTCCGGTGCTTCTCTCTCATCAGGCGGCTGTTTTATGGTTTACGCCGCTTCGCCTTCGCTTTCATCCACGGAGTTGCGGATCAGGAAGTCAAAGGCGCTCAAGGCGGCCTTCGAACCCTCACCCATGGAGATCACGATCTGCTTGTAGGGCACAGTGGTCGCGTCGCCCGCCGCAAAGACACCCGGTATGGAGGTTTCATTGCGATCGTTGACGATGATCTCACCGTGCTGGCTCAGTTCGATGTCACCCTTGAGCCATTCGGTGTTGGGCACCAGGCCAATCTGCACGAACACACCTTCCAGGGAGATGTGGTGCTGCTCACCGGACTTACGGTCGGTATAGTTCAGGCCATTTACCTTGCCGTTTTCACCGGTGATCTCCGTGGTCTGTCCGGAGGTGATGATTTCCACGTTCTTCAGGCTGCGCAGTTTCTTCTGCAGGACATCATCAGCGCGCATTTCGGCACCGAACTCGATCAGGGTCACGTGGCCCACGATGCCGGCCAGGTCGATGGCGGCTTCCACACCGGAGTTACCACCGCCGATTACGGCAACACGCTTGCCCTTGAACAGGGGACCGTCACAGTGCGGGCAGTAGGCCACGCCCTTGTTGCGGTACTCTTCCTCTCCCGGTACGCCCATCTGGCGCCAGCGAGCACCGGTGGACAGAACCAGACTGCGTGCCTTGAGGGTGGCACCGTTTTCCAGACGCACTTCGTGGGGCATGCCCGGGCGCGAGGCTGGAATCAGCTTCTCGGCGCGCTGCATGTTCATGATATCGACGTCGTACTCTTTGACGTGCTGCTCCATGGCCGAGACCAGTTTCGGGCCTTCGGTATAAGGTACGGAGATCAGGTTCTCGATGCCCATGGTGTCAGCCACCTGGCCACCGAAACGCTCGGCTGCGATGCCGGTGGAAATACCCTTACGGGCTGCGTAAATGGCCGCAGAGGCGCCCGCCGGCCCGCCACCAATCACCAGAACCTCGAAGGTGTCCTTCTGGTTGATCTTCTCGGCGTCTTTTTCGCTGGAGCTGGTGTCCAGTTTGGCGACGATCTCTTCCAGGGTCATACGGCCCTGGCCCCAGGGCTCACCGTTCATGTAAACGCTGGGCACCGCCATGACTTCGCGCTGCTCCACTTCATCCTGGAACAGGGCCCCATCGATAGAGGTGTTTTTGATGTTCGGGTTCAAAACGCTCATCAGGTTCAGGGCCTGAACCACATCCGGGCAGTTCTGGCAGGACAGGGAGAAGTAGGTCTCGAACTCGAACCGACCTTCCAGCGACTGAATCTGCTCAATTACATCCTGGGAAGCTTTGGAGGGGTGGCCGCCCACCTGTAACAGGGCCAGTACCAGCGAGGTAAATTCGTGGCCCATGGGAATGCCGGCAAAGCGAACGCCAATATCGGTGCCTACACGGTTGATGGCGAAGGAAGGACGACGCACATCATTGGATTCCTCGGTGCGCAGGCTGATCTTGGAAGACATCGGTTCCAGTTCTTCCAGCAGTTCCCGGAGTTCCTGGGACTTCTTGCTATCGTCATAGGCAGCAACCAGCTCGATCGGCTGCTGCAGCTTGTCCATGTAGGCCTTGAGCTGTTCCTTGATATTGGCATCCAACATATTCCGACTTCTCCTTTAGATTTCGAAACTAAGTATTTGAAAAATACGGTGGTCAATTGAAGTTGTTGCAAAGATAAGGCCCGGCTACCCGATGCTCAAATTAATTGACCCAAACTGTTTGATAGAACTTTGCTATACCTTGAGACTTGCCTCTGTCAGGGACTTGACCAATAGCGCATATCCTCCGAAAGCCTGCCGCAGTATGATGTTGTCATAATGTCGCAACATCATTCTCCGGTACCCAGAATAGGCAACGCATGTTTCTAGACCGTTTCCACTCCGTCCAGGACGGACACGTCGTAATTTCCGCTCTGCAAGCCAGCCAGTTCGCCAAGGAAATCGCCGGGGATTTCAATCCCATCCATGATCCGGATGCCCGCCGTTTCTGTGTTCCAGGCGACCTGCTCTTTGCCATCGTGCTGGCGCGTTTCGGGCTGTCGGAAAACATGACCTTCCGGTTCCGCAGCCTGCTCGGAGAGAATGTACCTCTCAAATTCGTCGAAACCGAGGATACGATTGAGGTCTGCGACGATGCCGGCAAGGTCTATATCGAAGTGGACCGCAGTGGCGCCACAACCAACGACCAACAGCTGATCGAGGCCATTACCCGCGCCTATGTGGCGGCCTCGGGGAAGAATTTCCCCCACACCCTGAAACCATTGATGGAGTCGAACGGGGTGATGTTCAATCCCGATCGCCCCATGGTGATGTACGAGAGCATGAGCCTGGCTCTGGACAACCTCGATCTTCCGTCCCGTGAGCTCGAATTGCACAATGCGACACTGGAAGAGGCCGGCAAGCGCGGCAATGTCTTCCTGGAATACCGCCTTACCGCTAACGGCAAACCGGTGGGCGAAGTGACCAAACGGCTCGTATTAAGTGGTCTGCGACCGTATTCCGAAGAGGCGATGGCCGGCGTGATTGAAGAGTTCTATCGCCTCAAGGCCCGCGGCGCCGACTACTTCAACAAGAACAACCGTGGAGACCAGAGCAATGCCAATTCAGCCGGGTGATACCCTGCCAGATATCGAACTTCAGGTAATGGGCGAAAAGGGTCCGGAGAGAATCCGTACCAGCGAGCTCTTTGCCGGTAAGAAAGCCGTCCTGTTCGCCGTACCGGGTGCGTTCACACCGACCTGTTCAGCCGCTCATTTGCCCGGCTTTGTGGTGAACGCCGACAAGCTGCGCGCGAAGGGCGTGGATACCATCGTGTGCACCTCGGTCAACGACGCCTTCGTGATGGACGCCTGGGGCAAGGCCCACAATGCCGACGAGATCGTCATGCTGGCCGATGGCCTGGCAGAATTCGCCAAGGCTCTGGACCTGACCCAGGACCGCACCGCCAACGGCATGGGCATTCGCAGCCAGCGTTATGCCATGATCGTCGACGACGGCAAGGTGGAGCTGCTGCACGTAGACCCGCAGGGGCTGGACCTCACCAGCGCCGAGACCATGCTCGAGTCGCTCTGAGCGATACCTTACATCCAGACACAAAAAACCCCGGAAAATCCGGGGTTTTTCGTTCATAAGCTTTCCGGAAGGAGAGCTTAGATCTTGCCAACCAGGTCCAGAGACGGAGCCAGTGTTTCCTCGCCTTCTTTCCACTTGGCCGGGCATACTTCGCCAGGATGCTTGCGAACGTACTGTGCCGCTTTGACCTTGCGCATCAGGTCGTCTGCATCACGGCCGATACCTTCAGCAGTGATTTCCATAGCCTGGATAACGCCATCCGGATCGATCAGGAAGGTGGCACGGTCTGCCAGGCCCTGGCCTTCACGCATTACACCGAAGTTGTTGGTGATGGTGCCGGTCTGGTCGCCTACCATGTAGTACTGGATCTTGCCGATGGTCTCGGAAGCATCGTGCCACGCCTTGTGGGTGAAGTGGGTGTCGGTGGACACAGAGAACACTTCAACGCCCAGCTTCTGCAGCTCTTCGTACTTGTCTGCAACGTCGCCCAGCTCAGTCGGGCAAACGAAAGTGAAGTCGGCCGGGTAGAAGAAAAATACCGCCCACTTGCCTTTCACATCGGCTTCGCTGATTTCAACGAACTCGCCGTTTTTGAAGGCGGTAGCGTTGAACGGCTTAATCTCGCTGTTAATGATGCCCATTAAAGATAACTCCTTGTTGATGGATTCAATAAGTGGATGAATTTACGGCGCTAACGGTACTAACATGCAGCGCCGCGATAAAATTGATAATTTCCAAGCCAAGGATAGGCTCTGCCTATTTATGGGGTCTTAACCGGCAAGTTCAATCTTGCCAAAGTCCAGAATATTCTCTTTCGGTGACGCTTTAATGGCAGCCACTTCGGCCCGCTTCTTCGCCAGGATGTAGACGAAACAGCCGAAATACAGTGCGATCACCAAGGCGCCTACCCACTGAATCCGGAGAAAATCCAGCTGGAACAGCATGGTCAGACCCACCATCGCGAGGAAATTGAACACCACGTAATTCGCCCGCCCCAGGCGCTGGGCGGTGAGATTCAGGTTGTCTGTGTACAGACGGATCAGCGAATCCAGTGAGTTCACCACCATCAACACGCCCACCGAGATCATGGCAAGGTTGGTAAACGCCGCAATCTGCAAGCCTTCCGCATGATAGTGGTAAAGCACGGTAAACCACACACCAATGGCGATAGACGGCACCACCAGCATGGCAATCAGCAACTGCCAAGTACGAATACCGCTAACGAAGCGGGCCGTAAACTGACCGATCATGATGCTCCAGGCAAACCACCAGAACAGGTAGAACTCGTGGTAGTCATTGATGGGCAGGACAAACTGATGAATGTTGGCAAAGTATTCACCGATCAATCCGGCGGTGCCGAGGAAATCTGCCGGCGAGCCGGCCCCCATGACAAACGCCCGGAACCACATGCCCGCAATCAGAGCAATGAACAGCAGGCTCGAGCCCAGACTCAGGATACGCACATACTTGATCTTGGAGCTGGAGTAGACCGCCAGCCCAATCGCAGCAAACACGATAAAGTAGAACGCCGGTACCACGGACTCGCCGTCACCCAGCATGGGCAGATACCAGGGCAGGTTCACCAGCAACAGATAGGCGGTGAAAGCGCAGGTACCGATGATCACAACGTTGTTAACGATCTTCACCAGCGGAATTTCAAAGAACTTCACCCGCGGCTCGATGATCGCGAAGTAAAAACAGGTCAGGAAATAGAATCCCCAGATCAGAAATGCCCAGAACCCGAACTCAATGGCCAGCGGGTTGGCAAAACCATACTCCGGGCTGGCAGACAGATCGCCATAACCACCAAACTCGGTGAGCGGGAACATGATCAGGCCCACATCAAGACCGGACGTGAACAGTATGGCGATAAAGGTGAAGGTGCGAACCGGCGTGACGCCAATGCACTGGATGTCCCACCATTTGTACAGAATCAGGGCAATGGCGGCGAAGGTAAATATCAGACCTGCGGATAACCAGAGTGTCATAACGTCCTCCGGTTACTTTCTTTCTTTTTGATAAACAGCATGGGTGTTCCTCCTCTACTTGGTTCGAATCGGACACAAACCCAGGACTTGCCTATCCGGCGCCCGAAAACGGCAGAACACCGTCGCGCTGATAGGGAAATCCTGAGGGCTTGCAAAACCCCGGGCGCGTTGCACGCCCGGGCGGGATGACGACGCGCTATGCGAGCGCGCGCTTTGCCTGTCCCGGGCGCTGACGCACCTGCCACTGGTCGTCCATAACCACAGGGGCATCAGAAGGTTGCAGGGGCTCCCTGCCCCGAATCAGGTCGGCTGCCCGCTCGGCCACCATGATGGTGGGCGAATTCAGGTTGCCATTCGGTATGGTCGGGAAGATGGACGAATCCACCACCCTGAGATTCCGGATGCCGTGTACCCGCGTCTCCGGGTCCACCACCGCCAGCTCGTCGGTGCCCATCTTGCAGGAGCATGACGGGTGGTAGGCGCTTTCCACCGCCTGGCGGACAAACGCATCGATTTCCTCGTCGGTCTGGACCTCGGCACCGGGCTGGATTTCCGCGCCCCGGTACTCGTCCATGGCCGGCTGATTGATGATTTCCCGGGTCAGGCGCACACAATCCCGGAAGCCTTCCCGATCTGCCTCGTGCTCCAGATAGTTGAAGCGGATGGTCGGTGCCTGTTTCGGATCAGCCGATTGCACATGCACAAAACCGCGGCTCTTCGGCTTGTTGTGACCAATGTGCAGCTGGAATCCGTCTCCGTTGAAGGCTTCTTTACCGTCGTAGCGCATGGCTGCCGGCAAAAAGTGATATTGCAGGTCGGGCCACTCGACGCCGGCCTTGGAACGGATAAAGCCACAGGACTCGAAGTGATTGGTGGCGCCCAAACCGTCCTTACGGAGAATCCAGCGAACACCGATCTTCAGCTTGTTCCACCAGTCCAGCTTGCCGTTGAGCGACACCGGCTGCTTGCAGCGGTACTGAAAGTAAAACTCCAGGTGGTCCTGCAGGTTCTCACCAACGCCGGGTAGCTCGTGCTTTACCTCGATACCAGCCTTTTCCAGTACCTCACGATTGCCAATTCCGGACAGCTGAAGCAGGTGGGGTGAGCCAATGGAACCGGCCGACAGGATGACTTCCTCGGCGGCTTTTGCCTCGTGCACCTTGCCGCCCTGCTCGTAACGGACACCGGTGGCGGTTTTGCCATCCAGCAACACCTTGTGCACCAGGGCATGGGTGACCACCGTCAGGTTCGGGCGCTCCATGGCCGGGCGAAGATAGGCGTTGGCGGTGGACCAGCGACGACCGTTCTTCACGGTCATGTGCATGGCGCCGAAGCCTTCCTGCTGGGTTCCGTTGTAATCGCCGGTTTCGAAATATCCAGCATCGGAGCCCGCCTGGATAAAGGCCTTGTAGAGCGGGTTCTGCATGTTGTTGCCGTTGTTCACACCGAGCGGGCCTTTATCACCCCGGTAATCATCGCCGCCAAACGCCCAGGTTTCGGCTTTTTTGAAATACGGCAGGACATTCCGGTAATGCCAGCCGGTGGCGCCTTCGGAATCCCATTCGTCAAAATCCCGGGCGTGGCCACGGACATACACCATGCCGTTGATGGAGGAAGAGCCCCCCAGAACCTTGCCCCGGGGGCAATGCATGCGGCGGTTATCCAGGAACGGCTCCGGCTCGGTCTCGAACTGCCAGGCGTATTTCTTGGTGTTCATGGGAATGGACAGGGCGGTGGGCATCTGGATGAAGATGCTCTTGTCGCTGCCGCCGGTTTCCAGCAGCAGCACCCGGTGGCGCGCGTCCTCGGTCAGGCGGTTGGCCAGCACGCAACCGGCGGAACCCGCACCCACGATGATGTAGTCGTATCGGTTTTCTGTCATACGCGTTCTCCTCTGTGGCTTGCGGGCTTAAAACGGGGCATCCAGATCCTGCATGCCGATGTAGACGGACTTGATCTGGGTGTAATGCGCTATGGTCTCGCGCCCGTTTTCCCGGCCGATGCCGGAGAGTTTGTAGCCGCCCACCGGCATTTCCGCCGGGGAGGCACCGTAGCTGTTGATCCAGCAGATACCGGCCTGGATCTGGTGAATCACCCGGTGGGCCCGGCGGATGTCGTTGGTGAACACGCCCGCGGCCAGACCGGTGTCGGTGTTGTTGGCCCGGGCAATCACCTCATCCTCGTCGCGGAAGGTGAGCACCGACATCACCGGCCCGAAGATCTCTTCCTTCACGATGGTCATGTCATCGGTGCAGTCGGTGAAGATGGTGGGCTCCACGAAATAGCCGCCTTTGGAATCCTCCGGCTCAAAGGCCCGACCGCCGTGGCTCAGGGTGGCCCCTTCAGAGAGGCCTTTGGCGATGTAATCGAGCACCAGATCCCGGTGTTTTGCCGAGATGAGGGCGCCAAAGTTGGTATCCGGATTCATCGGATCACCCGGCTTGATGTTCTTGCGGGTGCGCTCCAGCAGGCGTTCCATGAAACGCGGGTACAGATCTTCATGGACAAACACCCGGGTACCGTTGGTGCAGATCTCGCCCTGGGTGTAGAAGTTGCCCACCATGGCGGCAGAGATGGCGTTTTCCAGGTCGGCATCGTCAAAGATGATCAGCGGGGATTTTCCGCCGAGTTCCATGGTGACGTCTTTCAGGGTGGAAGATGCCGCTGCCATCACCTTCTTGCCGGTAGCCACTTCGCCGGTGAAGGAGACCTTGGCAATCTCCGGATGATGGGTCAGCCACTGACCGACTTCGGCGGCGCCCTGCACCACGTTGAACACGCCAGCCGGTACACCGGCTTCGGTAAAGATCTCCGCCAGCTTCACCGCACCCATGGGGGTTTCCTCGGATGGCTTGAAGATCATGGCATTACCGCAGGCCAGGGCCGGCGCGGATTTCCAGCAGGCAATCTGGATCGGGTAGTTCCAGGCCCCAATGCCGGCGCAGATGCCCAGAGGCTCCCGGCGGGTGTAGTAAAAATCACCGCCCAGGTCCTGTTGGTTACCTTCGATGGAGGGTGCCAGGCCGGCAAAGAACTCAACCGCATCGGCACCGGTGACCACATCCACGGCTTCTGCTTCCTGCCAGGGCTTCCCGGTATCGCGCACCTCTGCGGCAGCCAATTCGTCATTACGCTCTCTCAGAAGCGCAACCGCCCGAAGCAAAATCCGGCTGCGCTCAATGGCAGTCATGGCAGACCACTCGGCAAAACCGGCGCGGGCACTTTCAATGGCAGCCTGCTGAACGGATTCATCCGCCACTTCCACTTCGTAGATAACCTGGCCTGTGGCCGGGTTTACCACGGGGAAGGTTTCGCCGGTGCTGTTGGCCAGGAAACGGCCATGGACGAAATTCTGAACAACAGGAAGAGATGCAGACATAGTAATCAGATACCTCGGTTCGGTGTCTTCAGGCCTTGTGGGCCATTTGAATCTATCGCGGCTCAGGCGGTGGCCTGGGCCAGTGTCTCGTGGACAAATTTCTTGCAGAGCCGCTCGCCGGCTTCAAAGCTTTCTGCCGGGTCCAGGCTCAGGGCACTGCGCAGCCAGAAACCGTCAATCATTGCTGCGGTTTGCCGGGCCGCCTCTGTCGCCGCAGCCGGTTCGAGCACCTGCGCAAACGAGTACCGCAGGTTGCTGTACAGCCGGGCATTGTTGATCTGCTGCAGCCGCTTCAGGCCAGGCTCATGCATCGACCGGGCCCAGAAGCTCAGCCAGGTCTTGGCGGCCAACGCCGAGCGCTGGAACTCAGAAAAGTTCGACTCGATGATGCAGTTCAGCCGCTGCTCGGGGGAGCGGTCGGTCCTGGCCATGCGCTCCCGCAGTTCCTTGCCCAATTGATCCAGCAGATAACGCAGAGCCGCCTCAATTAGACCCTGCTTGCCACCGAAGTAGTGGCTGATAATCCCTGAGGACATACCCGCCCGCTTGCTGATGCTGACAATGGTGGTGTTCTGCATACCCAGCTCAGCAATCGAATCCATGGTGGCTTCAATCAGCTGCTGCTTGCGTGTGTCTTTAACCCCAACTTTTGGCATGGCGGCTTCGGTTTCTCGTCTTGATTCCGGTGTTGAAAAGCAGCGCGACTTGGCCCTGCTTTTTATTAATTGAACGTTCAATTAACAAAAAGCTTACAGAAGCAGGATGTGAAATTCAAACCTGTGTGAAAAATAGCCACTCTCAGGGCGACGCTAGCGCGACCCTGTGGTGGCTACAGGAGGGGTAAGCAAGTGTCAGCTGTGGCGGCGGTAGTCGGGATTGGTCCAGCACACAGGAAGCGCTTCACCGGAGGGAAAGGCCAGGTCCGATTTTGCAAAGGATTCCGGGTCCTGCGCCTCTTCCCCGTAATGGAGGCTGCCGCGAACCTGTTGGACATGGGGATCAAACAGTGCCTGGGTATCCAGTACTTCAATCAGGTGCCCGGTTGCTTTTTCAGCGACAAACATGGAGGCCTCCTCGGGATAGGTTTTACCCCTTAAACGTAGCAGATGCGCCGCCATCCAGACAGGCAAGCCTGGTCACCGGGAGCCCAGGGCGCGCGCAGGAAACGCTGGAAAACTCGAAATATGAGACATTTCGCTACATTAAATATCGGTTGGCGGCTTTTCTGGCGCAGAAAGATTGATAAGCTGAACTTTGAGACAAAAATAAAAGCCTGCTGGCTAAATAACGGGGTCTACTGTTCGTGATCCTCAGCAATGCTCTGCGTATCCTTGTTCTGATGCTGGCCTTGAGCGTGTTCCAGTCTGTCCACGCGGATGCCGGCCCGGTTTCGGTGGTCTCTGGCACACCGATTGAGAGCCACTACCAGTACTGGGAAGACACCGGTGCCAACGCCACACTGGCCGAGGTTCGCGCTCTTCCAGAATCCGCCTGGCAACACAGGCCCACTGGCAAAGCCACCTTTGGCATCACCGATTCCGCCTATTGGCTGCGGGTTGAGGTGCATAACCAGACCGATCGTGACCAATTGCTGATCGCCGAGCTGGCCTACTCGCAGCTCGATGACGTGGTGTTCCACGAGCTCTCCGGGGGCACACTGCTTCGCGAATTCCGCACCGGCGATACCCGCCCCTTCTATCCGAGGGATGTTGACCATCCCAGCATGCTGTTCAGGTTCCAGGTGGCACCGGACAACCTGAAAACACTCTACATACGGGTAGCAACACAAGGCACGATGGTGGTGCCGCTGCAGATATGGCATCAGAGTGATTTTTACGAGGCCGCCGCCAACGAGCAAAAACTGCACTTTTTCTACTACGGCAGCCTGGCGGTCATCATTCTGATCAACCTGGCCGTGTTCCTGACCCTGCGGGAACGACTGTACCTGTACTACGCGCTGGCCATATCCGGGTATTTCCTGTTTTTTGCCGCGGTTCGCGGTTACACCCTCCAGCATATCTATCCGGAATCACCGTTTCTGCATGCCCATGTGTTGATGCTTTCCATTCCTTTCCTGGCGATGTTTTCACTGCTGTTCTGCATGGAGTTCCTGAAAGTCCGCTTACATAGCCCGCGGCTGTACCGCGCTCTGCAAGCTATGTTGGTGTTCGAGATCCTGTACTTCCTGAGCGCTCCATTCTTGAGCTACGACACCGGTATCCGGGTTGCAGCGATCTCCGCATTCGGATTCTTTTCGCTGCTGCTGGTGGCAGGTCCTGTCACCTGGGCCGCCGGTGTTCGGGCCGGCATTTTCTTCACCATTGCCTGGACACCACTCACGGTAGGAGTATCGGCAACAGCCGGTCGCGCTCTTGGCCTGTTGCCGGAGAACTTCTTTACCGAGTACGCCATGCAAATAGGATCCGGGCTCGAAGCTTTCATTCTCACGCTCGCCCTTGCCGACCGCCTTTATCGGGAACGGGAGCAGAAAATCAAGGCCCAGGCCGACATCCTGCAACAGCAGAAAGCCCGCAGCGATGCCCAGACCCGGTTGAACGAGGCGCTCACCCATGATCCGGTTACCGGTCTTCCAAACCGCAACCGCTTCGAGTGGATGGTGGATGAGCAATTCCGGCAACACCCCAATGGCCGATTCATGGTTGGGGTTACCCGGATAACCCAGCTTGAGGAAATCAACCGCACCCTGGGCCTCGACCGCAGTGAGCGCCTGCTCAAAGCAATGGCAGAACAGATGATCAAGCTGGCAGCGGAACTACCGATGGTTCACTCCACCGTCAATTCCGAAGGTCGTGAGGAGCTCGTCTACCAGCTTTCCGGAGACAGCTTTGGCCTGCTGGTGGATATCGGCAAAACGGGGGACGATTTCAAGTCATTGGATAATGCACTGAAGCAACTGGCCGAACCGGTGTTACTGGACAACATCGCCATAGAACCCAACCCCCGGTTCGGTGCCGCCAGCTTTCCGGAACATGGAAAAAAAGCGGCTCTCCTGATCCGCAACGCCCACGTTGGCATGGAAATGGCCCCTCACGGTCCCCATCAGACCGGTCTGTATTCCCGGAAAAACGATATCTACGACGAGAGCCGGCTGACATTGATGTCTGACCTTCGGGAGGCTCTGCACAACAATCAGACCCAACTCTACTACCAACCCAAAACCAGTCTGGCCACGGGCAAGGTGGTGGGTGTGGAAGCCCTGATTCGCTGGCACCATCCGGAAAGAGGCTGGGTGCCACCGATCGACTTCGTTCCCATGGCGGAGAAAACCGGTGTGATCAAACACCTGACACGCTGGGTGGTGGATCAGGCGATGAACGATCTCAAGGCACTCCACGAGATTGATCCGGAGCTGACCATCTCAGTGAATATCTCCGCTCGCGACCTCAGTTCTCCAGAACTGATTGGCCTGTTTGAAACCCGCATAAAGCGATATCAGCTAAAGGCGGAACAGGTCATCATCGAACTCACCGAAACCGCAGCCATGGACGATCCACACCGGGGCCTGAAAGCCCTGAACGAATTGACGGCGATCGGGCTCAAGCTCTCGATTGACGACTTCGGCGCCGGTTACTCATCACTCTTCTACCTGAAGAAACTGCCAGCCAGCGAAATAAAGCTGGACCGCACCCTGCTGCAGGACATCGAGTCCAGCGACAGCGCCCGGATGATTGTGGAAACCGCCATCAGTATGGGCCAGGGCCTGGGTTATCGGGTGGTTGCCGAAGGCAT
>LULX01000093.1_pt1 | contig 27577 bp, 25 predicted proteins | sample 729511 | NCBI WGS metagenome assembly LULX01 (sample SAMN03860278, study PRJNA289734) | marine metagenome | biome: seawater column; feature: ocean; material: water; isolation source: Red Sea water column Station 91 - depth 500m | place: Saudi Arabia: Red Sea | collected 2011-10-15 | depth 500 m
TCGGTACCCCGGTTCGAGCGCTTGTAAACCAATGTTAACGAATTTGTCTTTTTAACTTCCGTTTACTGTCATATTTCCCGCCGAAACTGGCCTCTCAACAACATTGACCCGCTGTTCTTTGAGAGAGGCAATAACATGGCTAAGCACGACCTTGATCCCAATTACCTGGATCCCAACTACGAGCCGGTAGTCAACCACACTGAAAACACCCCCTTCCACCAGGTCCTGTCTGCACGCATGCAGCGACGCACGGTGATGAAAGGCAGCGTTGGCGCGGCGCTTGCCAGCGTTATGGGGCTGGGGCTCGCCGGTTGTGGCAGCGACAGCAATGACAGCACCACCAGCAGCAATGTTTCCAGCACCGATATCGGCTTCAGGGCGGTACCGACTTCAACGGCTAACGAAGTGGTGGTTCCAGAGGGCTACTCTTCCGAAGCGTTCCTGCCTTGGGGCACGCCCATTACAGGGTCTTACCCTGCCTACAAGCCGGATGGCACCAATACCGGCGCCGAGCAGGAACAGCAGATGGGTATGCATCATGACGGTGTGCATTTCTTCCCAATCGATCTGAAAGCGGGCGGCAACAGCTCCAGTGAAGGTCTGCTCGTGATGAACCACGAGTACATCAACCAGGGTGCCCTGCATGCCAACGGCGCAACCTATGTAAACGATATGCGCCCTGCGGACGAAGTGCGCAAGGAAATCGCAGCACACGGTGTTTCTGTCGTTCACATTAAACGCGACACCAATGGCAAGTGGGACATCGTGTTTGGCAGCCCGTTCAACCGTCGTATTACGGGTAACACCGAAATGGATATCCGTGGCCCGGTTCGTGGCTACAGCAAGCTGATCACCAAGTACAGCCCGGATGCCACCGAGACCCGCGGCACTCTCAACAACTGTGCTATGGGTCCGACGCCCTGGGGAACTTACCTCGCTGCAGAAGAAAACTGGCACGGCTACTTCGCCAATGGCGATGCCACGCAGCCACGTGAGCAGACCCGCCATGGTGTAGGCAGTTCCAGCCGATATGATTGGGAACTGGCGGATAGCGCCGCGGACCAGTACGTTCGATTCAACGTGAGCACGATCGGCGCAACCGCTGCGGATGACTATCGCAACGAGGCCAACACCTACGGCTATATGGTCGAGATCGATCCGTTTACTCCTGAAAGCAAGCCGCAAAAACGCACTGCGTTGGGCCGTTTCGGTCACGAGGGCGTCATCTTCGCACCGGCCAAGGAAGGCGAGCCGGTGGTTTGCTATTCCGGCGATGACTCCCGTTTTGAGTACATCTACAAGTTCGTATCGTCGAAGCCCTACTACGCCGCCACCGCCGGTGGATATCTGTTGGATGAAGGTACTCTGTACGTAGCCCGGTTCAATGACGACGGCTCCGGCGACTGGTTGTCACTGGATCTCGACGACGCGGACTTTGCAGCCAAGGTTGCTGCAGCCGAGGGCACTCAGGTGGGTGATGTCCAGTTTGACGGTTTCGAAAACCAGGCAGACGTTCTTCTGAACACCCGTCTGGCCGCCGATATCGCCGGTGCAACCCCGATGGACCGCCCGGAGTGGGGGGCTGTCGACCCGAATTCGGGCCAGGTATATTTCACGCTGACCAACAACTCCCGCCGGACGGAAGAGCAGGTTAACGCGGCTAACCCGAACGCCAACAACCGCACCGGTCATATCATCCGCTGGAGTGAAGAAGGCAATGACCATACTGCCACCAGCTTCGATTGGGACATCTTCGTCTTTGCGGGTGAGCAGGGTACGGAAACCGTGGTGGATGACGAGGTGATCGTATCCCTGACTGACGACAACATCTTCAACAGCCCGGATGGCCTGTGGTTCGACTACAACGGTCGCCTCTGGATCCAGACCGATGGCTCCGATGCAGCGCCCTACCAGAACAACATGATGCTGGCTGCCAACCCCGAGACCCGCGAAATCAAGCGCTTCTTCGTCGGTCCCGTAGGTTGTGAGGTTACCGGCGTTGTCTCCACTCCTGATGTGAAGACCATGTTCGTCAACATCCAGCACCCCGATGGCAACTGGCCAGATTCCAGTGATCCGCGCCCCCGTGACGCAACCGTCATCGTCACCAAGGACGATGGAGGCGTGATTGGCGCCTGAGCCAACATTGAAGTAATAATCTGAACACCGCAAACCCGGCTGCTCGGTAACAGAGTAAGTCGGGTTTGCGGTTTTTTGTTTCAGAAATGCTATTCCCCGCCGATATGTATATTAAATACACTAAAGTATGAGTTATAAACTCATGTCAATTCTTTAGTCTCCACAATGGCCTTTAATAACAAAATGTTTGCAGAAGCAACGAAAAAGAAGAGGTTTCTATGGGCTTACTGGATCGGGCTTCAATTCTATGGGGGTTGGCGGTTGCCGTTGTTCTTGCGGTCGTCTGTGCAGTGGTGGCGCCTTTGTTAGGTCTGGAACCTGCGTCCACTTTGATCGGGCTCGTCGTCGGCCTTGCGGCCGCTGGCGGTTTCCTCATTGTCCGGGTGTTGGAGCCAACTGAACGGGGCCTCAAGGCTCTCAATGACGGTACCCTGTCTGACAATCATCCGCTGCATGCGCAGTGTCACCAACTGCTTGCCGATGCCAGGGCCGGACGCGCGTTGGTGGAAACCCTGTCTGGAAGCGCCGATAGGAACGCAATATCGGCGGCCCAGGTTTCTTTTGCCGCTGATCAACTGAAGCTCCGGCTCGATCGTCAGGTAGAAGAAACCGCTCAAATGGCCGATTACGCAGGCCAGATTACCGAGACGGTCCGGGAGTCCTCAGAACAGGCCACGGATGCGGCCACTATGGCTTTGCAGAACAAACAGGTCAGCACCGAGGGGCGTGAGGCCCTTGTCTCCGCCATCGACAGCGTCAGGGCAGTGCATCAGCAGTCCGGGGAAAATCTGCGCCTGATCCAGGAGCTGAACGAGAAATCCAACAAGATCCAGGGCGTAACCACCACAATCCAGGGGATCGCTGAACAGACCAACCTGCTTGCTCTCAATGCGGCCATCGAGGCCGCCAGGGCAGGTGATCAGGGGCGCGGTTTCGCGGTGGTTGCCGACGAAGTGCGCCAACTGGCGGGCCGAACAGCCCAGGCGACGGGGGAAGTGGCTGAAACGCTGGAAGAAATACGGTCCGATACCACGTTGATCGTGTCTCGCATTGAAGACCTTGCCCGCAGCATCGAGGAAGGACTCGCCTCGGTTGAGAGCGTGGGCGAGCGATTGGACCAGATCAGTTCCCAGTCGGACCGGGTTCAGCAGCAAGTAGCCCGAATTGCCGAGATCGACCAGAACAACGAGCAGAGTCTGGCCCAGGTGTTCTCCGCCATTGAAACGGTGCGTGACCAGATCTCGGAGAGTGATACCAGCGTTTCTTCACTGGCAGAGCAGGCTGCGACGCTGATGGAACTGGCAGAAAAAGCCAATGCTTCATTCGCCTTGAACAGCGAAGCAAGTTATCACCGGCCCTTTTTCGATCAGGCAAAAGCCGGCGCTGACCAGATTGGCCAGATGTTCGAGCAGGCCATACGGGATGGCAAGCTTTCGGAAAGCGCTCTGTTCGACAAGACGCGGACTCCCATCCCGAACACGCATCCGCCGAAATACTCCAGCAGCTTTGACAAGTTTACTGATCAGTACCTGCCGGCCATTCAGGAACAGGTGAAGAACGCCCATGAGGCCATTGTCTTTGCCATAGCGGCTGCGCCAGACGGGTATGTACCGACCCACAACCGGGATTTCGCACACGCACCAACCGGAGATCCGAAGGTGGATCTGGTTAAAAGCCGAAGCAAGCGGCTGTTCAACGATCGCACGGGTATCCGCTGTGGTCAGCACACCGAGAACATGCTGTTGCAGACCTATCGACGGGATACTGGCGAAATCATGCATGATCTCTCGGTGCCGATCTATGTGAATGGCAAGCATTGGGGCGGTTTCCGCCTGGGCTACCGTCCGGATAATCACTGACCGGGTCGGGATTATCGACTCTAGAGGCTGTGCTAGACTCCAATTGTCCAATCAATAGGAGAGTTGTCTTGGCTGAACCGGAGTTTATACCTGCCGACACGGATCCCGCTTCCCGCCGCAGTGACCCGGCGCGTAACCTGGCGGTGGTGGTCTACATCCTTCAGGCACTGTCTTTCTTCGTGGGAGGCATTACCGGTCTGGTGGGTGTAATTATCAATTACGTGAAGCTGGACGACGTTCGCAATACCTGGGTGGAGCAGCACTTCCGCTGGCAGATCCGCACCTTCTGGATTGGCCTGCTCTGGACGGTGATTGGCATTGTGACCACGCCGATTATTATCGGCTGGTTCATTCTCCTTGGTATTTCTATCTGGATCATCTACCGGATCGTCAAAGGCGCTCTGGCTCTGAACGATGGCAAGGCACCCTCCTGAGGAGGGCGCCCTTGATCAGTCTTCGGTGACTTCCTTCAGGCGGATTGCGCTGAACATCCCTGCCAGCCCCATCAGACCCAGAACAATAATCACTGCTACCTCTGAGATCATCGATACGAGGGCGGTCAGGCCGCCGGTAACCAGCAGAAGAACACCAATGACCGTGTTGCTCACCGCCGTGTAATCGGTGCGTTTGTTGCCGCCTGCCATATCCACCAGATAGGTTTTGCGCCCCAGCCTGACGCCGGCGTGGGCTATGCTCAGAACGAAAAAGGCGACCGGGTAGAACCATACACTGCCGATTTCCGTCCCGATAAACAGCGCGGTAAAACCGACGAGCAGACACACTCCGCTGGCCATGGCAGCACCACGTATCATGACTCTACGGCTTGAGGTGTCCGCGGCCCAGCCCCAGAAGCTGGCACTGAGGGAACTGGCCAGACTGCTGGCCAACAGGAAGATGCCCAGCATCCAGCCAATGTCGGACTCCTTCTGTGCAAGCACCACGAAGTAGGGCGACGCCAGGGCCGAGCACAGTAAAAGCGCCCGGGTGATCACGAAGTGTCTGAACGGTGCATCATCGCGGAGCAGGGAAAGGCTTTGGAACGCTTCGGTGATGGCGTTACCGCCACCTCCGGTTTCACCTTCATACTCTTCCACTCCGGCAAACAGGAACCCGGCAATGACCCAGAGAACACCGGCCAGAAGTAGTAGCACGGTATAGAAGGCAATGGTCGGGTCGCCGCGTTCCCAGAACAGGAGGGCGGTCAGCACAACGGTGGCCGTGCCGCCAATGGTAGAGGCCAGTCCGCCAAGTCTCCCCCGGCGGGTTTTCGGAATGCATTTGCCCTGAACATCTTTCATGGATACCGAGCAGAATCCTCGGGCCAGGGAAAACACAATGAGGGCGGCTATGATCCCGGAACCTGCGACATAGCCCTCGAAAAACCAGATGCTCGCCGCCATGGCCACCACACTGGCGGCCTGGCCGAAACTTCCGAGGGTCCAAAACCACTTGCGAACGGGTTTGCGGCGCACCCAGGCTGCGATGACCATTTGTGGAACGAGAGAGCCGGATTCGCGGATCGGAACCAGCCATGCCACCAGCGCAGGAGCACCTATGGCACTCATCAGCCAGGCCAGGACGGTTTTGGGGCTGATGAGGAGATCGCCCAGCTTGGTCAGTACGTTGCTGGCGAGAATCAGGAAGAAATTTCGGGGCACCTCGCGACAGGCTTCCTCCGGAATGTCTTTGCAGACCCGTGCGTCTTCTTCGTTGGCAATCAGGCTGTAAAGCTGGTCGATGGTGTCCTTTCTGCTCTCGGGCAAACCGCTGTCCTCCGGAAAATGAGTCAGAAGGATACCAGTGTGGACCGGCATCCTTAAGTCCGGAGTACGGTGGTTGCCACTAATCAGACCAGATGGTGATCCCAGTAAACAGGAAGATCTGCCAGTTCCCTGGCCGGTGTGGTAGCGCCCATCCGAACCAGCTTGCCCTGGCCGGAGGAGATCAGGAAGTCGCCCCCGGCAAGGGCCTGGACACCGGCGCAATCGGCGATGGAGGCGCGGTTCACCAGTTCACCGGTACTGCCCCTGAAGATAATGGCTGTGCCACCAACAGGTGAGGCAGCAGCAACAAGTTCGTTCTCTGGATGGGCAACGACACTGGCTATGTAGTTGGCCATAGCTTTCTGGGTGTCCGCATCGAATCGGTATTCCCGCAGTGTTCCCTGTTCAAGGCGCGCCAATAGGGGCGGCGTTTCGTACTGCGGTCCCTGATATTGAAAGGCCACGTACACTCGGCCACTCCCGCTGACGCTTACATGGCGGGCACTTTGCTGATGATGGGGCGGCTTGAAACGGCCAACGATTTTGCCGGAATGACGATTCATCAGAAGCAGGGCAGGATCCATGGTATCCAGATTCAGCTTTATACGGTCGTAGTCCGGGTGGGTCAGGATACCCCCGAGTCCGATCACCAGGGTTTCGCCGTCCGGGTGCATGGTCAGCTCGTGGGGACCAATGCCGTTAAGATCGAAGGTATCGGTTCGCTGGTACTCCTTTTCCGCGTCGTATACCGCAATAATGCCTTCGCCCTGTTCGTACCGGCTGGCGGTTACGTATAGCCAGCGGCCATCCAGGGAAAAAACACCGTGGCCGACGAAGTGCTCGCCGGCTGCCGCGTCTATGCGGTGTTTGAAAGCTCCGGTCGTTGTATCGAACACATAAAACGACCATCCGGGGCGACGATCAAAGAAAAGGGTTTCGCCCCTGGCAGGCCGGTTGCACCCGCTGTGGCAGCGTGTTTGAACCGGCGTTTGCCAGAGGACGTTACCGGTGCGATCGAACGCGCTGACGCCAAAGCTGCCATCCGGTAAGCCGATGGCGCCGGCATAGTGGTCTGGTTCGCCCGAGGCTTTTCGCGGAAGCATTGAACAGCCGGTCAGGGCGAGTGCAATACCACCGCCAACGGATGCTTTGAGAAGGGTCCGCCGGTGCAAACGCATAGGAACAGCCGCCTCCTCAGTCGCCATCGCTCGAGTTGAAGCCTCTTACGACGTTGAGAGCAACCGCGGCCTGGTCATTCACCAAAATGGTCAACTGCGAAACGTCCACGTAGAGGCCCTGAAGGACCCGGAATTGGTCTTCTTCGTCGAGCGCCGTTGCCATGGGAAGATAGGCACCAGGAAAGTTTTGCTGAACTTCGTTGAACTGATTACGAATGCGCTCAGCAAGGTGCTTCTCTTCGTTGCCTTCAAGCGCTGTCGTGAGCCCTGGCAAAAAGAACTGGTCCAGGCCATCGACTGTGGCCTCTATGGTCTTCAGTGTTTCGCCGCTGCGCCAGGCGTCCGTGATGTAGGGATTGCGCTTTCCATTCCCGCGCAGACCCATTGGTTGGGCCAGTCGGCGCTCCTCGAGGATCTCCAGTGCGGCCATCCCAGCGCGGACGGTAGTGTCGAAGTACTGTTCGCTCTTCAAGTAGTGAGGCCTGAAGCCCTGCCATCGGGTCATTAATTCGTCGCCGTTGCTCTCTACGTGGGCAGCCACGCCGGTCAGCAGTTCGCAGGTCCGGGGGGCGGGCAGTTTGTTATCCCCGGTATTAAATGTCTGATCGAACAGCAGGTATTCAATCATCGGGAAGCCCTGAACGGCCACGCCGGATTGGCTGATCACCTGCGGAGTGATCGGTTCCTCGTCGCCGGTCAGGTAAGCTGCTTTCCGCGCGACCAGATTCTTCGGGTCGGGCCAGAACTGGAACTGCCAGGAAAGATTGTTGTTTTCGACCGGTCCGAAATCGACAAAGCGCACCCGCTGCCAGGCCAGGAAGGCATCCAGCCAGGCGGCTTCCAGTTGTTCCCGGCTTTGCGGGGCAGGATTCCGGCAGTAGTCCCGGGCGCGTTCAGCCAAAGCGCCCGTTTCTTTTTTCAGCGACTGATAGCCAGTCGCAATGCCCTCATACCATTGCTGGCGGGCCTGGCTGGTGGCATCGCTTGCCCACACCAGGGGCGATGTTGCTGCGAGGATAAATGTGCACAGCAGTCTGGTGATCGGTTGCATGGCTGATCCTCAGAGTGAATTCAGGAAATCAATCAGGGCCGAACGATCCCCGGACGACATCTTGCGGTAGTGTTCGGCGGCGGTCGTTGCCTCACCACCATGCCAGAGCACGGCTTCTTCCAGTGTGCGGGCACGACCGTCGTGCAGGAACCCGGCCTGAGGATTCACTACTTGCGCCAGTCCAATGCCCCACAGCGGGGGTGTTCGCCATTCGCTGCCATTGGCCAGGAATTCATCACGTCCATCCGCCAGAGCTGGGCCCATGTCATGAAGCAGCAGGTCTGTGTAGGGCCAGATAGTCTGATTGCTGAGGTCCGGGCGTTCGGCTACCTCACCCGTCTGGTGTCGGGGAGTATGACAACCAGCGCAGCCAATTTCGTTGAACAGTTTTGCTCCTTGTTGAACCGAACCGGAGTCAAGATTGCGGCGGGCCGGAACGGCGAGGCTCTTGGCATAGAAGGTTACAAAGTTGGCAACCTTATCGCTTACTTCCGGTTCGCCGCCATGGGCAAACCGCTCACAGTTCTGCTCGGGCATGCAGTCGGTTGTGGGTTTCAGGGTCGAGGTCAGGCCCATATCTCCGGCGAAGGCACCCATGCTTTGCTGATGGACATCCGGCTCCGCTGCCTTCCAGCCAAATCGGCCGGGCCGCGTCTGTTCCGTTGCCAGATCCCAGACCTGGTTGAGTTTTCCGGAAATGCCATTGCCGTCGGCATCGTCAGGGTCATGAAGGGCTTGCAGCTTTTCGATGGGGATAGCTTCCAGCAGGCCCATTCCGATCATCTGCGGTGCTACCCGGGGTGAAACCAGCAGGTCGTCGGGCAACGGACCGTAGTTTGGGTTTTCGATGCGATACACAGGTTTGCGCAATTCCACAACAGTGCCGTCCGCCAGGGTCTTTTTCACCGGAGTCCATTCAATGACGAGATCGGCCTCGGGCTTTGCCGCGGGAAGTGCAGCGGTCTGCAACTGGCTGCCGTAGACCGGTGCCGGTTTAAAACCGTGCTTGCGCAGAAGTTCGGCGTCCCGTACCGGATCAGCAGGCACTGCCAGCCTCAGAAACAGGGAAACTGGCGGTTCATCAACACCGGGGGGATGTCCGCGACCATCCTTGATGTGGCATCCCTGGCAGGAGTTGGTGTTGAACAGCGGACCAAGGCCATCACGGGCATCGGTGCTCGCCGGTGCCTCGACCCAGGGGTTCCGGAAGAAGCTGTTGCCCACGCTGAAATCCAGACGCTTGGTCATGGACAGATTGCCCTGGGGCAGCGAATAGGCGTTGGTATCTGACTGCTGAACCGTCCCCTCGCCACCGGTGGCGGGAGTGGTCTGAATAGGGAAACCAGCGTGGGTTTGGGCGGAGACGGGTGCGCTGGCAATTGCCAGCGCACCGATCAAGGCGAACGGTATCATCATGCTCAGAACGCGTGACCGGCGTCATCCGGAGACAGGGCTTTGATGCCAAGGTCCCGCGCAGCCTGCTCAATGGATCCGGTCTGGGCGACCAGCGCCATGATAGCGCCGTTGACGATCCGGGTACCTTCGGCGTTCCCCGGTGCGATCATGGTATCGAATGCCATGGGGTTTTCGATGCTCTCTGCACGAGCCTTCATCAGGGCGAGGGCTTCCATGGACGCATCCAACTGGTTGTTCAGGCGCGCATCCAGTTCAGGGTTGCTCTGCTGGACAAGGTCAGACAGAGAGGGTCCAGTCACCAGGCGGCCGTCGACACGACGGTAGGTGCCGGTATAGACATTCTGGATGCCCTGGCCGTTGTAGTAATGGGAATTGTGGGTATTGTCGCTGAAGCAGTCGTGCTCATCTTCGTAGGAGTTGGCCTCCAGCGCAACCTTCATCCGTTCACCGGCCAGTTCACCCAGGGACAGGGAGCCCATTCCGAACAGCATTTTCTGAACACCTTCATTGGCGTCGGCTGCAGTCAGCTGGGCGCGATAATTGTCGCTGGCACCGGGTGCCCACTGGGCCACCATCCACTCCAGGTCGGAGACCAGGAGGTCAGTTACCGCGTCCAGATATTCTCCACGACGCTCGCAATTGCCATTTGTACAGTCCGCACCCCTGGCATAATCGGTGACCGGACGCTCACCGGCGCCGCTTTCGAAACCGTGTAGATCCTGGCCCCAGAGCAAAAATTCAACTGCATGGTAGCCGGTAGCCACGTTGGCTTCAGATCCGCCTACTTCGTTCAGATCGGCCAGCAGTGCAGGGGACAGAGAGGCCACATTCAATGTTTCACCGCCCACATTGATGCTTTTGCTCGCGATGATATTGGCGGTGGCCCCGGAGTTGCCCAACTCGTGCTGGTAGCCGTCAGCCTTGACGTAGTCGATCAGGCCCTCATCCAGCGGCCAGGCGTTCAGTTGTCCTTCCCAGTCATCGACAATAGCGTTGCCAAACCGGAATACTTCAGTTTGCTGGTAGGGGATTCGCGCGGCGAGCCATGCTTCTTTTGCGGCTGCAAGGTTCTCTTCGGTCGGGTTGGCAATCAGCCGATCGGTAGCGTCGTCCAGCGCGCGGGCGGTAATCAGGGCATCTTCATAGTTGGCGTGAGCAAGGTCGGCATAGTGTTCAACTACGGAAGCCTTGGTAGCGGGTTCTGGCTTCTCTGAGGCCCAGGGAGTATAAGCGCATCCCGCAGTTAGCATGGCGGCCACTGTCAGCGCCAGTGGGGCCGGACGAAACATGGATTTCATTCCTTTCTCCAGTTTTGGTAATCGTGGTGAAAATGAGAAAAATTAGCGTTCACGATTATGGTTGCCGACTGATGAAAAGGCAAGCGGGAATAGAGGGTGTGACCATGATGCGTGTCGGGTCCCTTGCTCTTGGCAACTTTGATCGGGCTTAATGGCTCCGTTACCAGGGAGCTATTTTTGTATGTTGAGCTATCTACACGCCTTCCACGCCGGCAACTTTGCCGATGTCCAGAAACACAGTTCACTGGCGCTTGCCCTTGCGATGATGCAGTCGAAAACATCCGGCATTGCCTGTTTCGACACCCACGCCGGCAGCGCCATATACGATTTGCGCAGTGAGCGAGCCCGAAAGACAGGAGAGGCTGATTACGGCGTTCAAAAGGTATGGAGTGGAAGAGATAGGCTAAGGTCCGGGGATTGGAAGCCGTTTCTGGACGTGCTGGCAGGATTCAATGCCGGTGATGGAGAGCTCTCTGTCTACCCGGGGTCTCCGGTGTGGTTCCGGCATTTTCTACGGCCCGCGGATGCGCTGACGTTTTTCGAACTCCATCCATCCGAGAGCGAACAGCTGGCGGGATGGGCCGCCGAAGCCCCGGTCCGCGTGCTCAAACAGGATGGCCTGGCCGGCCTTCTGAAGCAGCTGCCACCGAAACAGCCACGGTTGCTCACGCTCATTGATCCTTCTTACGAGATCAAATCGGATTACATTGAGGTTGCTGAAACTCTTGGCAAAGCATGGCAGAAATGCCGTCACGGGGTTTATCTTATCTGGTATCCGATACTGACGAGCGGATTGCAGCAGCAGCTGAAAGAGGCTGTCGGGCGCACCGGCGTGCGCAAGGTGCTGTGTAGCGAGGTGCATCTCAGAAAGCCGCCGGAGCGGGGCATGGTCGGATCGGGCATGCTGGTGGTGAATCCGCCCTGGGGCTTTGACTCCCGGTTATCCGAAATGATGAGCGACGTCGCCGGGCCGGATATTTTGAACCTGTCCCACCGTGTGGAATGGCTTGTCCCTGAGTGACCCGGGAGCTTACTCCCGGGCGTTGTCTTCGAGCTCGCCGATGAGCTGTTGCAACCTGTCGAAAATGCGCTGTCCGCTTTCCCCTGTGCGTTCCAGATAAATGTCACGCACCGGCATGCTGGCCTGGCGGAATGCGGCCCGCTCTGCGTTGGTGAGGCGAACCACCTCCAGTTGTCCCTCTTCCAGCATGCTTTCCAGCCGGGTCTGATTAAGTTCGTCCTGAGTCTCCCAGGCAATCTGCGCAACATCGTTGAGGCCGTTATCAAGCCATTGTTGCTGGTTTTCCGGCAACGCGTTGTACCACTCGAGATTCGAGACCACTGAAGCAACAAACTGGGCCGGCTGGGCAAGCGTCATGGTGCTCTGGACTTCATAGAAATCCATTTCTTCGATGGCAAAAACGGGATTACTCTGGCCATCAATTTTACGTAGCTGAAGGTCGCTGTAGACCTGGGAATAGGGGATCTGACTCGGTTCGGCGCCATAGGCTCGAAAGGCTTCCTCGGCCATGTCGGATGTCATGGTACGGATCCGCTGGCCATTGAAATCGGCCGGTGTGCGCAGCGCCTTGTTGGCCGTCCAGGCCATCCAGCCCTCCGGCACGAAGCCAAGCAGTTTCATGTTCTGGTCGGCATAGGGCTGTTCAAACAACTTAAGGAGTTCCGGACTCGCCAGAAGCTGTCGGGTTACCTCAGCGTCGTCCGGCAGAACGTAGTGCAGGGTAAAAAGTCCGACTTCCGGGATGGTGTTGGCAAGGTGTCCCGGCGATGCGAAGGCAAGGCTGACAGAGCCATTGCGGACCAGTTCAGTAAGCTGGGCGGAAGTACCCAGAGACCCGTAGGGAAAGATGTCCACTTCGATCTTGCCATCAGAGCGTTCTTCAATCCGTTCTTTCAAGGCTTCAGCATAGGCGTGTTGAACGCTTCCCTCGATTTCTTCCAGAGCGAAGCGCCAGGTTACCGGGTATTCAGGAGGTTCCGGAGCCTCGGACGTCTCGTCCCCGGGACTGGTCTGGCTGTCTGAGCAACCGGTCAGTGCAATGGCCAATGCAAGGCTCAGTGGCCAGAACCTGAAGCGGGCGGTGGGCATAACGGGGACTCCAGTTTTCTCAATCCTTGTTTGATATTGCCATACAAGGTAACACAAGAATGTTCGTTCCCGTGGGTTACGGGGTTCGATTGGATTACACTGTCGGCCAAATGATGCGGTACAGAAAGGAGAGAATCGATGCAGTTTCAGTGGCTGGCAGGAGGCCGTGAATGAAGAACCAGAAGCAGGCGATGCTCTATGGCCTGGGCACGGTGTTGTTGTGGTCAACGGTGGCGACCGCGTTCAAGCTATCCCTGAGAGATCTGGCGCCCGTTCAGATGCTGTTGATTGCATGCAGCGCGTCGGTGGTCGTCATGGCGGTCATACTCATGCTGCAGGGACGCTGGCATCTGGTGTTTTCACTCAGCCGCAAACAGTACGTTCAGTCCTTTGGCATGGGGTTGATCAATCCCTGCTTGTATTATTTCTTTTTGTTCGGCGCTTTCGACCGGCTTCCTGCCCAGGAAGCCCAACCGCTGAATTACACCTGGGCGCTGGTTCTGGCCTACATGTCGGTGCCTTTTCTTGGGCACCGGCTGCGCAAGCTGGATATTGTGGCCGGCCTGATCTGCTATGCCGGGGTGGTGGTGATTGCCACCCGTGGAGCCGTCACCTCCCTGAGCTTCGAGGATCCGCTCGGGGTAGCTCTCGCCCTGGGAAGCACCGTCGTCTGGGCCTCTTACTGGATTATTGCCACCCGGGATACCCGTGATCCGGTGGTTGGCCTGTTCCTCAATTTTCTGTACGGGCTTCCGGTGATTCTGCTGATTTGCTGGTGGACGGAGGGCCTGGACTTTGCCACTGGAACGTCGCTCGCCGCTGCGGTGTATGTTGGCGTTTTCGAGATGGGCATTGCTTTTGTGCTGTGGTCCTATGCCATGAAGAAGGCGGAGAATACCTCGAAGGTCAGCAACCTGATTTTTATCTCACCGTTCCTTTCACTGGTGTTTATCTATTTCATTCTGGGTGAGCATATCCTGCCCTCCACCTACATCGGGTTGGTCCTGATCATGATGGGGCTGTGGGTCCAGCAGAAGAAAGTGAAAGATCGGGAAGAGGCCCTGAACCTTGGCTAGCTGGTTTGTCTACATGGTGCGAACCGCCAGGGGAGCGCTCTATACCGGCATAACCACTGACGTTGAACGACGTTTCCGCGAGCATCAGGCGGGCGCACCCAAAGGCGCCCGTAGTCTGAGGGGCAAGGGGCCACTGGAACTGGTGTTCACCGCGGCGGCTGGCGACAGAAGCCAGGCTTCCCGTCTGGAGTGGCACATCAAGCAGTGGCCCCGGCCCAGAAAAGAGGCCCTTGCCCGCGGTGAGCTCAGTCTGCCAGATGACGTTTGATGTGTTCGCCCGCGGTTTCCATCGCCTTTGTGGCTCTGTCTAGCTGACCGCTGTGCACCTGAAAGACGTGCCAGAGGCTGTTATAAACCTCAAGGCGGGTTTCCACATCGTGCCGGTTTGCCGCCTCGGCAAGTCGTTCCGCATCATTCAGCAGAATCTCCTGGCTACCAACCTGAATCAGCAGGGGTGGCAGGCTGCTCAGGTCGCCGAATACTGGTGAGATCAGCGGATTGGTCAGGGATTCCTTTCCGGCATAGAGCTTTGCTGCCTTGCTGGTCCAGCTGGCCTGGAGTACCGGCTCACATTCGGGTACGTAGAGCTGCTCCTGAGTGAGGTCTACCCAGGGTGAAAACACTGTTAGCGATGCCGGAAGGGACTGGTGCTTGTCGCGCAGCCGCATGGCAAGGGCAACGGCGAGGCCGCCTCCGGCGGAATCCCCGGCGACAGCGATCTGCTCCGGTTTGAATCCTTCTTCGAGAAGTCCGTTCCAGCAGGCTTCGGCATCATCCAGTGCGGCGGGAAAGGGGAATTCGGGTGCCAGCCGGTAATCCGGTGTAACAATGCTGCAATTGCTGGTTTTGGCCAGGTGCCCGGTTATGCCGCGGTGGGTACTCGAAGAGCCGATAATATAGCCACCGCCGTGCAGATAGAGAACAGCGCCGTGCGGATTGATGCTGAAACTGGTTCGGGTAACGGGAATACCGCCAACCGTGATGGCTTCGAATTTTGCACCCTTGGGCGGTATCGAACTCCTGTAAGCCTGGCGCACAATGCGTCGCTGAAGCGGAACCGGCACCGCCGGGTTGAGAACCGGTCTTACCAGCCGGTTCATGGTCTGGCGCAACGCACTCTCCAGAAGGTGTTGCAACATCTGTGTCTTTCCCCTGCTATGGGTTAGGATTGGAGGCCAAAATTTATAATCTATTCATGACAGGCGTTTAACTCTACGTGTACTGGAAAACAGATACCATAGAAATACCGGATTGGGACAGGCACTCGCTTCTGGACAGGCTCGAACCCTTCGATCCGGCCTGCTCGCGGGATCTTAGCGACGAAATGGTCGCCTACTGCCGCTTTTACGGTCTGGATCTCTGGGTGGAGCACCCGGACGTTGCTTACCATCAGGGGTACGTCAACGCATGTGATCACGAGGTCATGGTGCATTATTTCCGGTTGCCGGAGCAGGCAGGTGAACGCGGTACAGTGTTTATCATGCATGGCTACTTCGATCATGTTGGACTGTACAGCCAGTTGATTGACCGCTGTCTGGGCGCCGGCTTTGATGTGCTGGCTTACGATCAACCGGGACATGGTCTTTCCAGCGGCACGCCGGCGGCGATTGGAAGTTTTCTGGAGTACCAGGGTGTTCTGACAGATGTGATGGCCAAGGTCAGAGACAAGGTACGCCAGCCCTGGTTTGCGGTAGGCCAGAGCACCGGTGGCGCGATTCTGATCGACTATCTGTTGTCCAATCAGCACAATCAGCAGACCTCAGATTTCCGGAAAGTAGTGCTGCTGGCGCCACTGGTAAGGCCGGCGGGCTGGTTAGGAGCAAAGGTACTCCACAGCATCGCCAAACCGTTCATTTCCCGCTGGCGCCGGGTGTTTGCAGAGAACAGCAGCAATAGCCGTTTCTTGAGGTTTCTGCGGGAACACGATCCGCTCCAGGCCAGGGCGGTACATGTGGATTGGGTGAGTGCGTTGCGAAAGTGGGTGCCCCATATCGAATCGGCCAGGCCTGTCGACTTTCCCGTGACCGTCGTGCAAGGTGAAAAGGACCTGACAGTCGATTGGCAACATAATTTGCGCATTATCCGGAATAAATTTTCGTCGGTGGAGGAACTGAAGATCCCTGATGGACGTCATCATCTTGTGAACGAAGCTCAGGATTTGCAGGCAACAGTATTCAATACCATCATTGATACATTCACGAATTCGGCAAAGAGGACCCGTTGAATCGGGTTTGCTGAAGAAACCAGGCACAGGAGAAAGCTGTGAAGAAGATGATTCTTGCATTTGCGGTGGCAACGTTCGGTCTTGGTGGTTGTATGACCTATGACCCGTACACCGGCGAAGAGAAAACGTCGAATGCGACCAAGGGAAGCATCATTGGCGCGATTGGCGGTGCGGCAATCGGTGCTGCAACTTCCAGTAAGAGTGATCGGGGAAAAGGCGCCCTGATTGGCGCGGCCAGTGGCGCTGCTATCGGCGGTGGCGTCGGTTACTACATGGATAAGCAGGAAGCCGAGCTGCGTCGCAAGCTGGAGGGTTCTGGTGTTCGCGTAGTGCGTAACGGCGACGAGATCGAACTGATCATGCCGGGCAATATCACCTTTGACCTGAATGAATCGACGATCAAGCCTTCATTCAGCGGCACTCTCGAATCAGTTGCCCTGGTGCTGAAGGAATTCGACAAAACGATTATTCAGATTGAAGGTCATACCGACAGCTCCGGCTCGGACAGCTACAACCAGCTGCTCAGCGAGCGTCGCGCCTCCTCAGTACGTGACTTCCTGCTGAACCAGGGCATTGAGCCCAAACGCACCCGTGCTGTGGGCTATGGTGAGCGCTACCCTGTGGCGTCCAACGATACCCCGGCCGGTCGTGAGCAGAACCGTCGCGTTGAACTGACGCTGGTGCCCATGCAGTAAGCTGGCTGTTCTACCGCCATAAAAAAACCGGAGCAAATGCTCCGGTTTTTTTTGTCTCAGGCGATGAATCAGAACAGGACGCGGCAGCGAATCGTTCCCTTCACTTTAAGCAGCTTTTCCAGCGCCAGCTCGCCGTATTCTTTGTCCACATCCACAACCACGTAACCAATGTCTTCCTTGGTTTGCAGGTACTGACCGCAGACGTTGATGCCGTTCTCCGAGAATACCTGGTTGATTTCCGACATCACGCCCGGCACGTTCTCGTGGATGTGCAGCAGGCGGTGCTGGTTGGGGTGTGACGGCAGGGCCACTTCCGGGAAGTTCACGGAAGAAACAGACGTGCCGTTGTCGCTGTACATGGCCAGTTTTTCCGCCACTTCCCGACCGATGTTCTCCTGGGCTTCGATGGTGGAGCCGCCTACGTGCGGGGTCAGGATCACGTTATCGAATTCCCGGAGCGGAGACACAAACTCCTCATCGTTGGATTTGGGCTCCACCGGGAATACGTCGATGGCGGCGCCCAGCAGTTTGCCGCTGCGCAGAGCGTCGGCCAGGGCATCAATGTCGACAACCGTACCACGGGAGGCATTCATCAGAATGCTGCCGGGCTTCATCTGGGCAAATTGCTCAGCCTTGAACATGTATTTGGTGGCCGGTGTCTCCGGCACGTGCAGGCTGACCACGTCGGCAATGTTGAGCAGCTCCTGGAGCGTGCCCACCTGGGTCGCGTTGCCGATCGACAGTTTTGAGACCACATCGTAGAAATACACATCCATGCCCAGGCCCTCGGCCAGGACACTGAACTGGGTGCCGATGTTGCCGTAGCCGATGATGCCCAGCTTCTTGCCGCGGATTTCGTAGCTGTCCTTGGCGGACTTCAGCCATTCGCCGCGATGGGCCTTGGCGTTTTTCTCTGGAACACCACGCAGGAGCAGGATGGCTTGGGCCAGAACCAGTTCGGCAACGCTCCGGGTGTTGGAGAAAGGCGCGTTGAATACGGCAATCCCGCGCCGGGTGGCTGCCTGGAGATCCACCTGGTTGGTGCCGATACAGAAACAGCCCACGGCCACCAGCTTGTTGGCGGCTTCAAATACTTTCTCTGTCAGCTGGGTGCGCGAGCGGATACCGATGAAGTGCGCATCGGCGATTTTCTCGATCAGCTCTTCCTCGGCCAGCGAGTGAGACAGGTACTCGATGTTGGTATAGCCCGCAGCGTTCAGGGTATCAATGGCAGATTGATGGACGCCTTCCAGCAGCAGGATACGGATTTTGCTCTTCTCAAGAGACGTATTTGACATGGGCTTGCTTCCGAACCTTTCGTCACGTGAAATGACCTGTGGCCAGTGATCGTCGGGGCTGGCTCACAGAACAGGGGCGGTATGATACCATAAACGCAGATTTTCACAGCGCGCCGGTTTGCCTGAATCAACTGTCTGTGACTCCTGTTGCAGGATGCTCCGGCCGAAACCTGACGAGACCGAATAGCCCATGAATTCTGAACAGATCATTGCTTCCCTCAAAGACCTGATGGCTACTGGCGATGCACCCGGCAAGGTGCTGACCGACCCGGCAGATCTGGATACCTATGGCAAGGACTGGACCAAGATCTACCCACCCAAACCTTTGGCGATTGCCCTGCCCAAGACTACCGAGCAGGTGCAGGCGCTGGTGATGTTCGCCAACGAGAATCAGGTGGCGCTAGTGCCTTCCGGCGGCCGGACAGGTCTGAGTGCCGGTGCCGTGGCCGCCAATGGTGAAGTTGTTGTGGCGTTCGACAACATGAACCAGATCCTGGATTTCAACGCCAGCGATCGAGTGGTTCGCTGTCAGGCGGGCGTTGTGACCGAGCAGCTCCAGAATTTTGCTGAAGAAAATGACCTTTATTACCCGGTAGATTTTGCCTCCGCCGGTTCCAGCCAACTGGGGGGCAACCTCTCCACCAACGCCGGCGGTATCAAAGTGATCCGTTATGGCATGAGCCGGGACTGGGTGGCCGGGCTCAAGGTAGTCACTGGCAAGGGCGATATCCTGGATCTGAACAAGGACCTGGAAAAGAACAATACCGGCTACGATTTGCGTCATCTGTTTATTGGTGCTGAGGGGACACTGGGCTTTATCACGGAAGCGACCATGAAGCTGTCCCGCAAGCCGGATAACCTGACCGTACTGGTGTTGGGGTTGAACGACCTGACCAACACCATGGACGTGCTGCAGACTTTCCAGAAAAAGATCGACCTCACCGCCTATGAGTTTTTCTCTCATCAGGCCATGGGGCACGTGCTGGCCCATGGCCAGGTGCAGGCGCCGTTCGAAACCGAGGCGCCTTACTACGCTTTGCTGGAATTCGAGTCTGTCTCCGACCAGGTGATGGACGACGCCATGACCCTGTTTGAGCAATGTGTGGAGAACGGCTGGGTGCTCGATGGTGTGATCAGCCAGAGCGAAACTCAGGCCCAGAATCTGTGGCAGTTGCGCGAGCGCATCTCCGAATCCATCGCGCCCCGCACGCCCTACAAGAATGACATCTCCGTGGTGGTCTCCAAGGTGCCGGGTTTCCTGCAGGAAATCGACGCCGTGGTTACCGAGCACTATCCGGATTTCGAGATTATCTGGTTCGGGCACATCGGCGATGGCAACCTGCACCTCAATATCCTCAAGCCGGAAGATATGGCCAACGAGGACTTTTTCGAAAAGTGCCAGCAGGTTAACAAATGGGTGTTCGAGATTGTCGAGCGCTACCAGGGCAGTGTGTCAGCCGAGCACGGTGTGGGTATGACCAAGAAGCCCTATCTTCAATACACACGCAGTGAGGCGGAGATTGCTTACCTGAGAGGTATTAAAAAGGTATTCGATCCCAACGGCATCATGAACCCCGGCAAGATTTTCGACTGATGCAGGACCACATCGTTGTACTGACAGGCGCAGGTATCAGCGCCGAGAGCGGCCTCTCCACATTCCGTGACAACGGCGGGCTGTGGGAGCAGCACAGTGTGTACGATGTGGCCACGCCCGAGGCGTTTGCCCGGAATCAGGAGCTGGTGCTGAGGTTCTACAACGACCGCCGGCGCCAGCTGGAATCCGCCCAGCCCAACCAGGCCCATCGCCTGCTGGCAGAGCTGGAAAAGCGGTACCGGGTAACGGTGATCACCCAGAACGTGGACGATCTCCACGAACGGGGTGGCGCCAGCAACGTCATTCATCTTCACGGCGAGCTCACCAAGGCCCGTAGTTCAAGGTATCCGGAGCTGGTTTACGACATTGGTTATCGTGATATCAATCCGGGCGACACCTGTGACCGCGGCGCCCAGCTTCGCCCCCACATCGTCTGGTTCGGTGAGGAAGTTCCCATGTTGGAAAAGGCCGCCGACATTGTGCGCACCGCCGATCATCTGTTGATCGTAGGGACGTCGCTCCAGGTCTATCCGGCCGCGGGGCTGGTGTATGAGGTGGACATGGACGTGCCCATCACGGTCGTCGACCCGGGAGAGCCCGCTTCAGTGTCCCGTGCCCGGGTCATTCGCAAGGGGGCTGCCGAGGGTGTGGCCGAGTGGGTTGATAGCCTGAAGTGACCCTCCGTTTCTCGCGCCTCATCCTCGGGCAGAGGTCTCTGAGGCTTTAAGGTATTTCTCGAGCTCTGACCGAAATGCCGCCTGAACCCCCAGCCTTTTCAGCATCCAGTAATGACCGGCAATCATTCGGTCAATGAAAATGCTCTCTACGGGTGGTTTGAAATAGTCCAGGTATTTAAACACTGTGCTGGTTTTTTCAGCGACGCGTTTGTGAATGTCGGCTTCCGCGAAATCGTAGGGCTGGTCGCGCTGCTCGAAAGGCACCACGAGTATGTCCCGCCACATGGCGTAGTAGGCTTCATCCACGGCTGGCTGGCTTCCCACCCGCGCGCCGAGGTCGATCAGGTAGCGGTCCAGAGCCTCATAGTCTTCATCAAGCGCTGCTACCAGGGCGTTGCGGTAGGCTTCGACGATCTCCGGCTTGAGTTTTTTCACGCAGCCGAAGTCGTACATGATGATGGAGCCGTCCGGTCGGTAGGCGAAGTTGCCGGCGTGAGGATCGCCGTGGATGCACTGGAACCGGAATAGCTGGTCCGCCATGAGGGTGAAGATGCGATGGCCGATCAGGTTGATGGTGTCCTGATCGTATTGCTCCCGGGTGACCTTGCTGACGTGATCGCCCTCCACCAGTTCCATAGTCAGCACTCGCCGGGTGGAGTGGCCGGGAACGACCGCCGGGATCAGAACCCAGGGCTGTTGCTCGTGGAACTTGCGGAACAGCTCGATGTTCCGGGCCTCGTTTTCGTAATCCAGCTCTTCTTTCAGGCGTTCCCGGATTTCTGCAAACAGCTTATCTACGGACTCCTTTGGCATTTTCAGCAGGCCGCCGAGTTTGAGCGTCATTCTCAGCTGTTTCAGGTCCGAGTCGCAGGATTCGTCCACGCCGGGATACTGGACCTTGACGATTACATCGGTGCCATCGTGCAGGCGGGCACGGTGCACCTGACCGATGGATGCGGCCGCGTAAGGCTTTTCCTGGAGGTACTCGAACAATTCGGAGACCGGCTTCCCGAGCTCGGATTCGATCTGCTCCACGATCACCTCGAACGGCATTGGTGGCGCTTCTTTCTGCAGCTTTTCCAGGGCTTCCGAGAATTCCCGGGGCAGAAAATCCTGCGTCTGGGAGGCAATCTGACCGACCTTCATCACGGCACCCTTGAGCTCCCCGAGGGTGTCGGCTATCTGCCCGGCCATGCGGGTATAGCTTTCACTCTGGGCGCCCTCGTCGTTCTCCGAGCGAAAAAGCCTGCGAGCGCGCTGGCCCGCATACTGGCCTGCCACGGAAGCAGTCATGCCAGCGAGCTTGAAGAAGCGACCACGTCGGGAGGTAACCGGTTTCTTTGCCATAAATACCATTACGCCTTTGACCGGATTTGGGTTTAGCCGGTCCTGCACGTTAAACCACTTTGGTCTCCACGAACAGCAGGTCTTCCAGTTCAAGTGACAGGGTCTGGCCGGAGACCAACGGGCCAACGCCCTTTGGTGTACCCGTAAGCACGACATCGCCGGGAAGCAGGCTGAACTGGCCGCTCATGTGGGCAATTAACGGCACAATGGGATTCAGCATATCCCTGGTGTTACCGGTTTGCTGGCGGTGCCCGTCGATATCCAGGGTAAAGTGAATGTTGTCCACGGCGAGTTTGTCAGCCGAGATGAACGGTGACAGGGGACAAGCTCCATCGAATCCCTTGGCCCGCTCCCATGGCTGCCCTTTCTCTTTGAGTCGGGTTTGCAGATCCCGCAGGGTCAGATCCAGCGCCAAGCCATACCCGAGTATTGCGGCTTCTGCCTGGCTGGCGGATGCGTTGGTCAGAGGGCGGCCAATGAGAACGGCCAGTTCGGTTTCATAGTGGACCTCCCCCTGGTCTGCCGGAATTCTCAGGGGGCGGGTGATATGGACGGCCGAGGTGGAGGGTTTGATGAACAGCAGGGGCTCGTCGGGCACCGGATTGTTCAGTTCCTTTGCATGCTCCGCGTAGTTGCGGCCAACACAGACGATCTTGCCTAACGGCAGGTGAATCGAAGTGCCGTCTTTCCAGTGATGTTGGTAATCCGGCATGGCTGCCCCCTGTCCACGTTCGGTTAATCCCCTTCAAACGAGCAGACAGTATAAACCTGAAGACCCTCTTCCTGAAGCTTGCGGGAGCCGCCGAGATCCGGGAGATCAATCATGGCGGCCACTTCCACAATTTCGGCGCCGATCCGGCGGATCAGCCGGGCCGCGGCCAGCATGGTGCCACCGGTGGCAATCAGGTCGTCCACCAGTACCACATTATCGCCCGGCTTGAAGGCATCTTTGTGCAGCTCGACGGAGGCGGTGCCGTACTCAAGCTCGTAGTCTTCCACCAGGGTATCGAATGGCAGCTTGCCCTTCTTTCGCACCAGTACCAGGGACGCGTTGAGCTCGTAGGCCAGTGCTGAGCCGATGATGAAACCGCGCGCGTCCACCGCTGCCACCGCATCAATCTTGTGGCCGTGATAGCGGTGTACGAAGGCATCAATCAGCTTCCGGAATGCAGTCTTGTCCTGCAGTACCGTGGTGATATCACGAAAGGCTACGCCGGGCTTTGGCCAGTCCGGCACCGTACGAATCGCCTTCTTGATGCTCTCAGAAAAATAATCCATAAACGTTCCGGTTAATGCTCTGGATGTGGATCAGGCCGCATCCAGGAAAATGAATTTCAGAACAAAGACGACAGCAATAATAACAACGCTGGCGTTCAAATCCGCCCAGCGGCCGCTCAGGGCCTTCAGGATGGCGTAGGTAATGAACCCGAGGGCAATGCCGTTTGCGATGGAGAACGTCAGCGGCATCATCAGGGCTGTGACCACAGCCGGAGCCGCGTCGGTAACGTCATCCCAGTCAACCAGTTTGAGGCCGCTGGCCATCAGAACCGCAACGTAGAGTAGCGCCGGAGCGGTTGCGTAGGCGGGAATGATGCTGGCAAGGGGCGACAGCAGCAAACACGCCAGGAACAGTACGGCAACAACCACAGCGGTCAGGCCGGTACGCCCGCCAGCGGAAATACCCGCTGTTGATTCGATGTAGCTGGTGGTGGTCGAGGTGCCGAGGGCAGCACCGGACATGGTGGCGACCGAATCGGACATCAGGGCCCGGCCCAGGCGCGGCAGCTTGCCGTCCTTGTCCAGCAGTCCGCCACGCTGGGCAGCGCCTATGAGCGTGCCGGAGGTGTCGAACAGGTCAACGAACAGGAACGCAAAAATAACGCTGATCATGCCCACGTTCAGGGCGCCCGCCAGATCCAGCTGCATGAAAGTGGGAGCCAGGCTGGGCGGCGCGGAAACAAAGCCTTTGTATTCCACCATCCCCAGCGCCATGGCAACGCCGGTAACCGCGATGATACCAATCATGACAGCGCCGGTTACCTGACGGAACGACAGGGCGCAGATGAGCACGAAGCCGCCAAAGAACAGCAGGCTTTCGGCAACCTTCACTTCACCAAGGCCAACCAGAGTTGCAGGATGATCCACCACAATGCCGGCGTTCTTGAGCGCAATCAGGGCCAGAAAGAAACCAATGCCGGCAGAAATGCCGAACCGCAAGGACATCGGGATGCTGTTAATGATCCATTCGCGGACCTTGAAAATGCTCAGCAGAAAGAACAGGAAGCCGGATATGAACACCGCCCCCAGCGCCACCTGCCAGCTGTAGCCCATGCTGCCAACGACCGTAAAGGAGAAGAAAGCGTTCAGTCCCATACCCGGCGCCAGGGCGATGGGGTAGTTGGCCCACAACCCCATGATCAGCGTGCCGATAACGGCTGCAAGGCAGGTAGCGACGAAGACAGCCCCGAAATCCATGCCGGTAGACGACAGGATGCTCGGGTTGACCACAATGATGTACGCCATGGTCAGGAAGGTGGTAATGCCCGCAACCACTTCTTTACGAACGGTGGTGCCGTGGGCCTGGAGTTGGAACAGTCGTTCAAGCATGACGGGTGTCTGCCTCACAGGATGCTGAAAGTTAGTATTTGGGAATCTGGTCTGAGCGGAATTCGTGGATTGCGTGAAAAAACGGCAATATTACCGACTCGTGCGCCTCAGGCCAAGGGATGATTGACAGTTCGTCAAGCAGCCGATGGGGCTAGCTGTTGTGTGGATCCCGCTGGAGTCGGATATCAAACCGCACGGCCAGCATGCGCACGATCACGATGAAAAGCAGTCCGATGGTCAGAGGCAGGGCCTCGTTGTCCAGGAACCACTGGCAGACGAAATACAGCCAGCAACCGGCAAACGAAATGGATGCGTAGATCTGGTCTTTGCGGAAAATGTAGGGCACTTCGTTGCACAGAGTGTCTCGTAGTGCGCCGCCAAAGGTACCGGTCATGACGCCGAGAAGAGAGGCTACAAACCACGAATGCCCAAGGTCGAGGGCCAGTTGGGCGCCCAGAATGGAAAAAACTCCCAGTCCGATGGCGTCCGGAAAGACGATTCTGGACTCCCGAAGCCGCTCCGCCCGTTTCCAGTAACTGAAGACAATTGCCATCGCCAGAATCAGCATGGGCTGTTCCTCATGCTTGATCCAGTAGAGCGGGTGGTTGTCCATGATCAGGTCCCGAAGGGTACCGCCGCCCAGAGCCGTGATAAACCCGATGGTAAACACGCCCACAGGATCCATATTCTTGGAGCGCGCCACGATCATGCCGGAAATCGCGAAGGCGACGATTCCTATCATTTCAAGTACGTAGATGATGTCGAGCATGGCGAAACCCGGGAGAGGCGGAGAATGGCCTGATGGCCTGGTTTTGAGCGCCGAGGATAGCGGAAAAAGCGCCTCCTTTCATCTATGGATCGGGCCTGGCAGGTTTGTGGCCACCCGGAACTGTGATCCATAACGACACGTTCAGACGTATCTTGGATTCATCTTACGTCTATCCTGTTGTACGGAGTTGCTATGTCCTTGATGCGTCTGGCCTATGCCAGTGAAGCCACGTTCGAAGCCAAGCCGGTGGAAAAAGGTGTAGAGCCTCACGTTGCGCGAATCCTGATGACCTCTCGAAAAAACAACGCCAGAGACCAGCTGGTGGGTGGTCTTTATTACGGCAACGACCGCTTTTTCCAGTATCTGGAAGGTGACGAAGATGCGGTGCGCAGGACCTTCGATCGCATTCTGAAGGATGAGCGCCATAAGAATGTCGTGACCCTCATCGAAGAGCCGCTCACAAGCCGGACCTTTAGCAACTGGTCTATGAAGTATGTGCCTCTCTCCCGGGATGTCCGGAACTTCCTCGATGAGCAGGGTCTGGAATCCTTCGAGCCGTCCTCTTTCACATCGGATCAGTGCGAGAAAATGATCGAGCTAATACGCAATTCCAGCCAAGATCAGAATCTGGTCAACCGGGACAACAATCAATCCGTTGGCGACGCCCCCCAGGTGTTGTCGTCCGGAATGAAAATGGGCCTGATCGTGGCTGGTCTGGTGCTGGTGGGGGCTCTGGTGATTGGCGGGACCATGCTCTGATGGAATTGCTGTAAAAATAAGCCTTGCTTATGCGGTTGGATAAAAGAACTTTATTTGCTTCATGATAAGACTCTGTTTAGCTTGACGGATAACAATCACAGGCGTGCACTGCCTGGAGCCCGATCAAACAAAAATGGAGAGTTCATGAAAGCCATCCTCTGCAAGGAATATGGACCGGCTGAGACGCTGGTCATCGAAGATGTTCCCAGTCCTGAGGTGAAAGGCCGAGGCGTAAAAGTCCGCGTAAAAGCCGCCGGCCTGAATTTCCCCGACACCCTCATTATTGAAAACAAATATCAGTTGAAGCCAAGTCTTCCGTTTTCGCCCGGTGGTGAAATGGCTGGTGAGGTTATCGAAGTTGGTGACAAAGTCACGCGCTTCAAGGTAGGGGACCGTGTCGCGGGCCTGACCGGTTATGGTGCTTTTGCAGAAGAAGTCATCGTGCCGGAGCAAAATCTGCTGCCCGTTCCCGATGGCATGTCAGACGAGAAGGCCGCCGCCTTCACCATGGTCTACGGCACTTCCTATTACGCCCTGAAACAGCGAGGCAACCTCCAGCCTGGCGAAACGCTGCTCGTTCTTGGCGCCAGTGGTGGCGTTGGCCTCGCCACGGTCGAACTGGGCAAGGCCATGGGCGCCAAGGTCATCGCAGCCGCCAGTTCTGCCGAGAAGCTGGCTGTGGCCAAAGAGGCCGGCGCCGACGAGCTGATAAACTACACCGAAGAGCCTCTCAAAGATGCGGTAAAGAAGCTCACCCACAGCAAGGGCGTGGACGTGATCTACGACCCGGTCGGCGGTGACTTTACCGAACAGGCCCTTCGCGCCATGGGGTGGAACGGCCGCCACCTGATCATCGGCTTTGCTGCCGGTGATATACCGAAAATCCCCGCCAATCTGACGCTCCTGAAAGGCTGCTCCGTGGTTGGCGTGTTCTGGGGCAGCTTCACCCAGCGCGAGCCGGAGGCGAGCGCGCAGAACATGATGGAGCTGATGAAGCTCTATGCCGAAGGCAAGATCGATCCGAAGATCAGCGCCGTCTACGACTTTGAGAACTACGCCGAGGCTTTGGGGGCTCTGACTGGTCGTAAGGCCACCGGCAAGGTTGTGCTCAAGGTCGGCTCCTGAGTTATATCGTAGCCTGCGAGTCTGAGGAGGTTGCCGATTGGAGGCACTTCCCAAAAACCGCTACGAGCACATCCATGTGCGCTTGGCGTCGGCCATCCCTGGCCGCCGACATTTTTGGGAAGTGCCTCCAACCGGCAACTTCTGACATCAGTTATATCTCAGGTTGCAGAGACTATATCGCTATAGCCCGTTGGTGAGGGTGGGTGCCTCCTCCCAAAAATGTAGAGGGCCAAGGACGGCCCGAAACAAGCGCACACGGACGTGCTCGTAGCGGTTTTTGGGAGGAGGCACCCACCCTCACCACTCCGCTAACCCAAAAGGCTAGGGCCCAGACAAACGGCCAATCATCAAAACCGAACCGAGCCCGAGTTAATCTCCGAAACCAGCTCCGAAGTCAGCAGGGAATACCCGTCAGTCCCCGGCAACCAGGCATAAACCTCCTCGCCATCCCGAAGTGAATACCCAAGCTTCTGGATATCCACTTTCCGGTACTTGAACGTACCGGTTTTCTCTATGGCGTGGGTGACGCGCACGAACACCGGTACCGCATAGGCTGGCAAATTGTCCTGCAGATAACGAAACAACCGGTTTA
>LULX01000255.1_pt1 | contig 27054 bp, 22 predicted proteins | sample 729511 | NCBI WGS metagenome assembly LULX01 (sample SAMN03860278, study PRJNA289734) | marine metagenome | biome: seawater column; feature: ocean; material: water; isolation source: Red Sea water column Station 91 - depth 500m | place: Saudi Arabia: Red Sea | collected 2011-10-15 | depth 500 m
CTGAACACCCGTGTCAGCGCCGAGGATCTCAAGGCCGGCGGCTTTGATGAGGTGATCCTGGCGACCGGCGTCAAGCCGCGTACTCCTGAAATTGAAGGCATCGATCATCCGAAAGTGATCGGTTATCTGGATGCGCTGCTGGAGCGCAAGCCGGTTGGGCAGAAAGTGGCGGTGATTGGTGCCGGTGGTATCGGCTTCGACGTCTCCGAGTTTATTGTCCACAAGGGTACATCGGCCGCTGTCGACACTGATCACTTCATGCGTGAGTGGGGCGTGGATCTGAGTGTTGAGCACCGGGGCGGCATTCAGGGCGTTGAGCCCGAGGTGCCGGAGCCTGCCCGTGAGGTCTACCTGCTGCAGCGTAAAGCATCGAAGGTGGGCAAGAATCTGGGCAAGACCACCGGATGGATTCACCGTACCTCCCTGAAAAACCGCCAGGTACAGATGGTGCCGGGTGTGACCTACCGCAAGATAGACGATGAGGGATTGCACATAACGGTCACGCCGAAAGGCGCAGAGCAGGGCGAAGACCGTGTGCTGCCTGTGGACACCATCATCGTGTGCGCGGGTCAGGAGCCGCTGCGTGAGCTGCAGAGCGATCTGGAGGCTGCTGGCCTGCCGGTACACCTGATTGGTGGTTCGGATGTGGCTGCAGAACTGGATGCCAAGCGGGCGATCAATCAGGGTAGTCGTCTGGCTGCAGAGCTCTGAGCGTAAACACGATCACAAATCGTTGCAGTTTTTCCCTGTGCAGACACGATTGTCTGGCTAGACTAATAGCTTTGGGTCTGACTGCTTGTCCCTTCTATGCTGCCTCAGGATTGTCAGCATAGCAGGGGCGGCATCACGATCAGATGGAACACCTTTCGGGGTTCTGTCGTGTGGTGTCGAATCGACGATTTGTGGAGAGCGTGCAATGGTGTCTGCCGACCAGGCAACCGATGGGTATTCGGCGGTATTTTTTGTGGAAGGGAACCAGGTGGCCCGCGAGATGCGGGCTACCGAATTCGGGGCCTTCCTGGATGGCTATGTAGGGCTGTCCGATCTCGCCGAAACCGAGGTCAGGGCTGTATTGGTTGAGCTGAGTCCTGACCTCAAGGTACAGGCCCTGGTTTTCTTCAAAATCTGGTTTGATGAGGAAGGTCGGGCAGACAGCCATTGGAACCTGCCTATTGAAGAGTTAGCCAGAACAGGCGCCAAAGGGCCTGACATGGGTGGCGGTGCAATCCGGCTGGTTTGCCGGAGTCAATGCCCTGACCCCAAGTTCAAGGAGGATCTCTGGGACCCGGACATGACGCCCGGGAACAACCATTTCCAGGCGATCCGCAAAGCGGTTGAAGCCAACAGTCTGAAATTCCGGAAAGTGGAGCCTGTTCAGGAAGAGAATATTCCGGTTCTGAGCGAACAGGCCGAAGATTCCTCTGAGCGGGAAGAGTCGGCTGCGGCGGCGGATCGCTCCCGTCTGGCGCAACTTATCCGGGAACAGCGTCTGCGGATCAAGACCCTGCAGAGTGTTCACCGCGATGCCCTGTCGGACATCCAGCGCGAACACCGGCTGGAAATCCAGGGTTTACGCAGTGATATTGCCGATCTCGAGCAGAAGTACGAGCGTCAGCGCCTGAGCAATGAGCAGCTCAAAAAGCGCTTGTCGGAGCGAAACGAACAGTACCTGGCTATGCAGGAGCAGATGGCCGCCGTTGGTGAGGAAAAACAGCGCGAGGATTCAAATGCAAGCGCAGAGCTCCTGCTGCTCCGGGAACAGCTGGAGCGGCGCCAGCGGGAGCTGGAACTTAGGGACGAGAAAATCGTTGCCCTCGAGGAGGAGAACCACGAGCTGCGCAATCGGGAGCCGCCGGAAGACTCCATCATGGACCACCTCAAACGCCAGTCCGTGTTTCTGGTGGCCTACCAGCCCGGCGTCGGCCATGTGACGCTGCCTTTCAAAGACATTGATACATACTTTAGCAACCCTACCGCCTACGCAGCGGAACGCTGCGGTATGAACGAACCTGCCTATCGGGAGTGGCTCGAGCATTACGAGAACCCCGTCTGTGGCCATGAAAACGAGGACGGCAAGCCGTGTGGCGAGCCCATTCTTCGAATCAGCCAGCCGTCGGAGTTCCGTCCGGGTATTGATGACCGGTGCGAGAAACACCAGGCCTGAGTCCGGAACTTTTTCAGTATCGGGGTGACTTTCGTTAAACTGTACGCCAGATTGTCCCCGGGGTAACGGTTTCGTTCGTCCCCATCGCATTCCGACACCACAGGAAACTTCATGGATCAGTTCAGGAACATCGGTGTGATTGGTCGTATGGGCAGCGTGAAAGTGGTCGAGTCACTGCGCCAGCTCAAACAGTACCTGATCACCAACAACTACCACGTCATTCTTGAGGAAGACACCGCCAGCATGTTGCCGGGGCATGGCCTGCAGGTGGCGAGCAAAAAACTGCTGGGCGAGATCTGTGATCTGGTGATCGTGGTCGGCGGTGATGGCAGTCTTCTGGGCGCCGCCCGTGAGCTGGCCAAGTCCAAGATTCCCCTGCTTGGGGTCAATCGTGGCCGTCTGGGCTTTCTGACCGACATATCGCCCTCCGATCTTGAGGAGCGACTCGGTAAGGTTCTGGAAGGCGAGTACATGGAGGAGACCCGGTTCCTGCTGGATGGCAACGTCGAGCGTAATGGCCAGCCTCTGGGGTTCGGTACCGCCCTGAATGATGTGGTGCTGCATCCGGGGAAATCCACCCGGATGATTGGCTTCGATCTGTTTATTGACGGTCATTTTGTTTACAGCCAGCGTTCGGATGGCCTGATTGTCTCCACGCCGACCGGGTCTACCGCCTACTCGCTCTCCGCTGGCGGCCCCATCATGCATCCCAAGCTCGATGCCATTGTCCTGGTGCCCATGTTTCCCCACACTCTCAGTAGCCGACCGATCGTTGTCGATGGCAAGAGTGAGATCAAACTTGTGATCGGGGAGACCAACGAAACCTATCCGCAAATCAGCTTTGACGGCCAGATGAACATTGCCTGTGCGCCGGGCGATATCATTCGCATCACCAAAAAGCCGTTCAAGATCCGGTTGATTCACCCCACTGACCACAATTTCTACGCCACCTGCCGTGACAAGCTTGGCTGGGCTAGTGAGATATCAGCGAGTTGATCATGGCTGCAACAAAATCGACCGCACGTCGCGGTTACGACATCATTGGTGATATTCACGGCTGCGCCCATACCCTGGCCAGATTGCTGGACCAGATGGGCTACCGCAAGGTTAACGGGGTTTATCAGCATCCGCGTCGTCAGGCGATCTTTATCGGCGACATCATTGACCGTGGCCCGCGGATCCGCGAGGCGCTGCACCTTGTGCGGGACATGGTGGAGCATGGTTCGGCGCGCATTGTCATGGGCAATCATGAGTACAATGCCCTGGGCTACTGCACGCGGGCGCGGCCGGGCAGCGGCAAAACCTTCCTGCGTGAGCACAACGCCCGACATAACCGTCTGATCCGGGAAACTCTGGAACAGTTCGAGGCCCATCCATACGAGTGGAATGAGTTTCTCGAGTGGTTCTACACCATACCACTGTTCATCGACGACGAGGATTTCCGTGTTGTACATGCCTGCTGGGACGGCGATCTGATCGAAAAATTCAAACAGGTGCAGGGTGGTGCCTGCATTGATGAGGATTTCCTGCACGCTTCTGCCGCTATTGAGTCCTTTGCCGGGCAGGTTATGGATACCCTTCTGCGCGGAACGGATCTCAGACTCCCCGAGGGTATGGCCATCACCGGTCGGGACGGCTATGTGCGTGAGTTTTTCCGAACCAAGTTCTGGGCTGATGATCCGCACACCTATTCCGATGTTGTCTTTCAGCCAGACCCGCTGCCCCCGGAAGTGGCAAGCCGGGTACTGACCGATGCGGAGCGTAGGCAACTGATCAGTTATCCCCTGGATGCGCCGCCGGTGTTTGTTGGTCACTACTGGATGGAAGGCGAGCCGGCGCCGCTCAAGCCCAACGTTGCCTGCATTGACTACAGTGCCGTGAAGTATGGCCGGCTGGTGGCCTACCGGATGGATGGCGAGCGGGCACTTTCCCGTGACAAGTTTGTCTGGGTAGATGTGGAAAGGCCGGAACAACCGGACTATCCCACCAGCGAAGACAGTGTCGCGCGCTAAACCATGCGTTTCGGCTGAACCAATCCCGGAGGCGGAGTAAGCGGTGTACCGAGTCAAGCAGTTGGATACCACGGTGAACCTGGCTGGCTTCAGTCGTTGGCTGAGCGGCCAGGGTGTGGCGCACAGGATCACGGAAGAGGGAGGATTCCAGGTGCTCTGGCTGGAAGACCCTGCCCACGCTGAACCCGTGCTTTCCGCCCTGGACCGCTTCATGGCGGAGCCCGAAATAAGGCAAGCTGTGGATCGCCAGAATCGCTCGCCGGTGTTTGTTGGCGGGCGCTGGCAGCCTTCACCGAGGCACGCGCCGCTGGTCCTAGGGATCATTGTCTTTGCCGTAGCCATGGTCTGGCTCACGGCCATGGGCCAGAATGAACTGGCGGCCAGCCTGATGATGATTGACCCCCGGGATTATGATTGGAGTACGTTGGCCGGTCGCATCGACGCGTTAACCGCAACCCTGGCCAGTGGCCAGATCTGGCGGCTGCTGATGCCGGATTTTCTGCACTTCAGCTGGACCCATATCATTTTCAACTCCGTGATGCTCTGGTTTCTTGGTAGCCAGATCGAATGGTTCGACGGTCGGGCCAGATTGATCACCCTGTTTGTGATCACGAGCCTGATCTCCAACGGCTTGCAGTATTTCGTGTCCGGACCTCTTTTCGGTGGGCTATCGGGTGTTGTTTATGGGATTCTGGGCTACTGCTGGCTCAGCCAGCGAACGGCACCGCGGTTCCAGTTTCCGCCGGCGCTGGTTACCTTTGCGGTTGCATGGATGGTGATCGGGTTTACGCCGCTCCCGGAAATCATCGGGCTCGGGCGTATGGCAAATGAAGCGCACCTGGGGGGATTTATTGCCGGACTGGCCCTTGCGGTGGTTTTGCCCGTAAGACGCAGAAGGGGCGCATAAAAAAGCCCCGCCAGAGGCGGGGCGTTAAAAGAGCTTTTAGCTCCTGATGAGAGAGACCAAATGATACGACCGTCGTCATTTGGTGAGGCAATGATAATCATTATCGTTTGATTCTGTCAAACGATTCCGCCACATTTTTAATGAACGTTTTTTCAGGAGAGCGGGATGACTTACGAAGAACTGATCGAGCGACTGGATCCGAATGTTTACCGGAGTCTCCGGCAGTCCATTGAGCTCGGAAAATGGCCCGATGGCCGCAAGCTGACACCCGAGCAGCGTGAAATCAGCCTGGAAGCAGTGATTTACTACGAGAATTTACACAACATTCCGGAAGAGGAACGCACCGGCTATCTCGACCGGGGCAGCAAGGCGGGAACCGCCTGTGATCCATCGGTTCGGCGGACCCAGGGCAACGGCGACGTTGATCCCGACCAGTTTGTTGAGGTCAAGTCTTGAGCGAGCTGATTGATGTTACGGGCCGGCTGCGCAAAATGCCGGTGGAGGCGGGGGAACCAGTGGCGTACTCCATTGCCGTGGGCGACACTCGCATTCCCCTGAATGATCTGATCGGGCGGCCGTTGCGCCTGGATTTCGATGGCGTGATCCGTTGCATTCACTGCGACCGGAAGACCAACAAAAGCTTCAATCAGGGCTTTTGTTATCCCTGCTTCCGCAAACTGGCGGCTTGTGACAGTTGCATCATGAGTCCTGAGAAGTGCCACTATCACCTTGGCACCTGTCGAGAGCCGGAGTGGGGTGAAACCCACTGCATGGTGGAACATGTGGTGTATCTGGCCAATTCCTCCGGCCTGAAGGTAGGCATTACCCGGGCGTCCCAGGTGCCAACCCGCTGGATTGATCAGGGCGCGGTGGACGCCATACCGATGGTTCGTGTTGCAACGCGGTATATTGCAGGGCTGGTCGAAGTTGCCTGTAAAGCGCACGTGGCTGACCGGACGAACTGGCGGGCCATGCTCAAGGGCGATGTTCCCGAGCTGGATCTTGCGCAGGAACGCCAACGAATGCTTGGGCTGATCGCCGCCGATCTTGATGGGCTCCGGCAGACCCATGGTGAGGATTCTATCCGGGAAGTAGACGAAGAGGGCCTTGGCCTGAGCTATCCCGTCCAGATCTGGCCAGAGAAGATCAAAACCCATAACCTCGACAAAACGCCGGAGGTGGAGGGTGTTCTTGAGGGCATCAAAGGGCAGTACCTTATTCTGGATACCGGTGTGATTAACATTCGAAAATTCACCGGTTATGAAGTCCGGTTCCGGGTTTTGGAACGCTGACAGCGCCTCGCCCGGCCAATCTTTTTACGTCTGTGGGCTCTGAATGCTGCGTCCGCAGGCCGCGAACTCTGGAGAAATGCAATGCGTACCAGCCAGCCACAGACCATTTATTTGAGCGATTACAAGGTACCTGCGTATCTGGTCGACACTGTCGACCTGAGGTTCGAGCTGTTTGAAGACGGGGCGCGAGTGCACAGCACGCTTGAGCTTCGCCGCAACCCTGAATCTGATGAGGTGTCGGCCCCCCTGGAGCTTGATGGCGACAGCCTGACGCTGGAATCTGTCGCCCTGGATGGTGCCCAGCTCGCCGCGGGTGATTATGAAGACCGCGGAGATCAGCTTGTGGTTCGTTCGGTACCGGAACAGTTCACGCTGACTGTGGTGACCTGGATAGAGCCCCAGAACAACACTCGTCTGGAAGGTCTGTATAAATCATCGGGGATGTTCTGCACCCAGTGCGAGGCTGAAGGATTTCGCTGCATTACGTTTTTCCCGGACCGTCCGGACGTGATGGCACGTTTCCGTACCCGCATCGAAGCCAACAAGGACGCTTACCCGGTGCTCCTCTCCAATGGCAACGATGTGGAAAGAGGCGAGCTGGAAAACGGCCGGCATTTTGTCACCTGGGAAGACCCGTTCCCCAAACCTTGCTATCTCTTTGCCCTGGTGGCCGGAGACCTGGTCGAGAAGCGGGATACCTTCACAACGTGTTCAGCTCGTGACATTGACCTGCGCATGTACGTGGAGCCTCGCAACGCCGAGAAGTGCGATCACGCCATGGATTCCCTGAAGCGCTCCATGCGCTGGGATGAAGAAGTCTATGGCCGCGAATACGACCTCGATATCTTCATGATTGTGGCGGTGGACGACTTCAACATGGGCGCCATGGAGAACAAGGGGCTCAACATCTTCAACTCCTCCTGCGTGCTTGCCAGCCAGGAAACCGCCACGGACCTGGCGTTCCAGCGTATTGAGGCGATCGTTGCCCATGAGTATTTCCACAACTGGTCGGGTAACCGCGTTACCTGCCGCGATTGGTTCCAGCTCAGCCTGAAAGAAGGTTTCACGGTATTCCGGGACTCCCAGTTCTCGGCGGATATGGGCTCCCCAACCGTGAAGCGGATTGAAGATGTGACGCTGCTGCGTACGGCCCAGTTTGCCGAAGACGGTGGCCCCATGGCGCACCCGGTGCGGCCTGCGTCTTACATGGAAATCTCCAACTTCTACACCCTGACCATTTATGAGAAAGGTGCAGAAGTGGTGCGCATGATTCACACCCTGCTGGGGCCGGACCTGTTCCGCAAGGGTAGCGATCTGTATTTTGAGCGCCATGACGGCCAGGCGGTCACTACCGATGATTTTGTCAAAGCGATGGAGGACGCCTCGGGGCGTGATCTGCGCCAGTTCCGGCTCTGGTACGAGCAGGCCGGCACGCCGGTTCTGAATGTCTCGGACGACTATGACGCCGATAAAGGGGTGTATCGCCTTACCATCGAACAGAGTATTCCGGATACTCCGGGACAGACCAACAAGAAGCCGCAACACATACCGTTTGCGCTGGGCCTGCTGGGGCAGGACGGCCAGCCGCTGCCGTTAAAGCTTGGGGCGGGTGAGGCAGATGCCCCGACGGAGCGGGTCCTGGAGTTGACCGAAGCGACCCATTCGTTTGAATTTCATGGCATCGAATCCAGGCCGGTCCCCTCACTGTTACGGCATTTCTCCGCACCGGTTCGGATTCGCTACGCCTGGAGTCGCGAACAGTTGCTCTTCCTGATGAGCCACGATCCGGATGGATTCAATCGCTGGGATGCGGGCCAGAGACTGGCTGTGGATGTCATCCAGTCGCTGGTTGGCGCGCCTGACGATGCGGAAATTGAACCCAGACTGGTCGAAGCCTATCGCAAGCTGATTTCCGACACTGAGTTGGATCAGGCCCTGGTGGCCAAGATGCTGCAACTTCCCTCCGAGGCCTACCTGATTGAACTGGCCGATAACGCCGACGTACCAGCCATTCACCGCGCCCGCGACGCGGTACTTCGCCATCTGGCGGGCGCCCTGAAAGCCGAACTCATCGCGTGCTACCAGCGCCATCAGGGCGGCGGTCCTTACGAGGTGACACCGGAAGCCATTGCCCGTCGTAGCCTGCGCAACACTGCGCTGGCCTGGTTGCTGATGATTGACGACCAGGAGGGCCGGGAGCTGGCGGTGAGTCAGTTGAGCGCCGCCGACAATATGACCGATCGGATGGGCGCTTTGCGGGCGCTTGTGAATTCAGGCTTCGAGTCTGACCGCCAGCAGGCGCTGGATGAATTCTACGATCGCTTCAAGGATGATCCCCAGGTTGTTGAACAGTGGTTCTCTGTGCAGGCGGCCAGCGACCAGGCCGGTCAGCTTCCGGACATCCAGAGACTTCTGGAGCACCCGGCCTTCGACTGGAAAAATCCCAACAAGATTCGCTCTGTGGTGGGCGCGTTTGCCGGTCAGAACCTGGCGGCTTTCCACAATCCTGACGGTTCTGGTTATGAGTTCCTGGCGGATCAGGTCTGTCGCCTGGACGACAGTAACCCCCAGATTGCCGCGCGTCTGGTGACGCCGCTGACCCGGTGGAGAAAGTTTGCGCCGTCGTACAGTGCCCGGATGAAGTCCGCCCTTGAGCGGATTCGTGACAAGTCGGGATTGTCCAGGGATGTCTATGAGGTGGTGCACAAGAGCCTTGCCGATTGAAGTCAGATACAAAATCGCACTTTCGGTCGATAGACTTTAGTCTGGGATCGGGTAATCTGGAGTAAGGTCTGTAATTCCATCAGACGACAATAAAAAAGCCTCCGCAGAGGCTTCCAGACGCACTTAAGGTTTCACAATGATGTATAACAAAAATGCGATTCTCGGCGGCCTGCTGGCTCTCTCCGTGGCATCAGCGCCTGCGTGGGCGGCGGTTTCCGCCAGTGAAGCGGCCCGTCTGGGCCAGGAGTTGACACCCTTTGGCTCGCCCAAGGCCGGCAACAGTGCCGGTACTATCCCGGCCTGGACCGGTGGGCTGACAGAACCGCCTCCCGGCTATGAGGGCAGCGGACAGCACCACATCAATCCGTTCCCGGATGATGAAGTCCTGTTTACCATCACGCCCGCCAACATGGATCAGTATGAGGAATACCTTACTGACGGTGTGAAGGCGATGCTGGAAACCTACCCCACCACATTCCGGGTACCCGTTTATCAGACTCGTCGTACCCATGCCGTTCCCGACTGGGTGGCTGAGAATACCCGTGAAAACGCGGTAAACGCAGAGATTGTGGGTCAGGGCGAAGGCCTGGATGGCGCATTTGGGGGCTACCCTTTCCCGATCCTGCACGGCAATGACGAGCAGAAGGCCTGGCAGGCGGTCTGGAACCATCTGACCCGCTGGCGCGGCGTTAATGTAACCCGGCGTTCCAGTGAGGTGGCGGTCCAGACCAACGGCGACTATTCGCTGGTGACCTCTCAGCAGGAAGCCTTCTTCAACTACTACAACCCGGAAGGCGGTGAAGAAGATCTGGACAACGTCATCTTCTACTACCTGTCGTTTACCCAGTCACCGCCCCGACTTGCCGGTGGCGCCATTCTGATCCACGAGACCCTGAACCAGATTATCAATCCCCGGAACGGGTGGGGTTATAACGCTGGCCAGCGTCGAGTGCGCCGGGCGCCGAACCTGGGTTACGACTCTCCGATTGCAGCGGCCGATAACCTGCGTACCGCAGACGACACCGATATCTTTAACGGGGCTCTGGATCGCTACAACTGGAATTACGAAGGCAAGCGGGAAATCTACATCCCCTACAACAATTACCGCATTGGTGAAAAAGGTCTTCCGTACGAGGAAATTCTGGGAATCTCCCACTTGAATCCGGACCTCACCCGCTGGGAACTTCATCGCGTTCACGTGGTTGAAGCCACGCTGAAAGATGGTGAACGCCATATTTACGGCAAGCGCCGGTTCTACATTGACGAGGACAGCTGGAATACGGTTCTGCTTGACCAGTACGACGGCCGTGGCGAACTCTGGCGTGTAACCATGGGGCTGCCTAAAAATTATTATGAACTTCCGGGTGTGTGGACGGTTCTTGACGTCTATCATGACCTTCAGGCCCGTCGTTATCATGTGCTCGGTCTGGACACAGAAGAGGCTAACACCCGCGTGTTCACCGACGAGGTCCCCAATACGCGCTACTTCTCGCCGGCGTCACTGCGCCGCAGGAGTGTTCGCTAGCGCACTGTTGGTCGAGGGATGCGTCCCCGCCCACAGGAAGTGGCGACCCGACATACCGGCAACCGCAGGGTTGCCGGTATGTTTACAGTTATTCCCGGCTTTGCCGGTCAGAGACACAGTTCAATACAACATAATAGGCAATCTGAATGGCTAAAAGGTTGATGTGCAAGACTCTGGGCGCTGCCTGCCTTGGACTTTCCATGGTCTGGTCTGCCCCTGCAGCGTTTGCGCTTGCAGATATCATCGAAACCCCGGCCCGGCTAACGGATCTGGCCCCGGAGAATCTTCTCACTGATGCGACCCGGGTTGGTGATCGTATTGTGGCCGTCGGAGAACGCGGTCATATCATCTACTCGGATGACGAGGGGAAAACCTGGGTTCAGGGTGAGGTTCCTGTTTCTGTGACCCTTACAGCGATTGATTTCGGTACCGACACCCATGGCTGGGCGGTGGGACACAGTGGCGTGGTTCTCAAAACCACTGACGCCGGAGCCACCTGGAGCCTTCAGATCGACGGGATCCGGGCCATGGAGTTGGCCATCGAGAGCCGCGAAGAACAGATTGTTGCCATGCAGGAGCGCATCGAAGAAGCGCCTGAGGAAGAAAAAGAAGACCTCGAGTGGGCACTGGACGATCTTTACTTTGCCCTTGAGAACATTCAGGCGGACATGGATATCGGTCCGGTCAACCCGCTGCTGGACGTCTGGTTCGAAAACGAGAACCGCGGTTTTGTGGTGGGAGCCTACGGCATGTTCCTGCGTACGATGGACGGCGGTGAAACCTGGAAAGACTGGGCGCCAAGAATTGATAACCGGCAGAACTTCCACCTGAATGGCATTACCCGGATTACGGGTGGAGCCCTTGTGGTTGTGGGTGAGGCCGGTCAGATACACGTCTCTGTGGACGGTGGTGAGACCTTTGAGCGCCGCGAGGCACCCTATGAAGGCTCCCTGTTCGGTGTTATTGGCACAGGTCAGGTGAACGAGATTCTCGCGTTTGGACTCCGGGGCAACATGCTGTTCTCTTCCGATCTGGGCAAGAGCTGGCGGATGGTCCCGAATTCTGCCGGGGCGACCCTCAACAGCGGCGTCGTTGCTGAAGATGGCCGCATTACCCTCGTGGGTAACGGTGGCGCGGTGCTGATGAGTACCAATGGCGCAGAAACCTTTCGAGAGCATTTCCGCAGTGATCGGGAGGGCGTCATGAGTGCCGTGCCTATTTCAGGAACAGACCTGCTGATTGTCGGCGAAGGTGGCGCGAAAATTACAGACGCCCGTGGAAGAAACCTTCAATAACGCCCTGATGTGGCAACAACCGAACGAACAATAGAGGGGCTTTTGAATGTCCAACCCTAAGCATGACAAGGGCGAGCACTACCTGACCACGCCCAAGGCGGAACCCTTTCTCGAAAGGCTGCTCTTCAATAACCGGCCGATCATTCTTATCTTTTTTGCCGTATTGACGCTGTTTCTTGGTTACAACGCCGTCAAGATCCAGCCCGATGCCAGTTTCGAGAGGATGATTCCTCTTGAGCATCCCTATATCGTGAACATGCTCGAGCACCGGGATGACCTGGAAAACCTGGGTAACTTTGTCCGTATCGCCGTCGAGGCAAAAGAGGGCGATATTTTCACCCAGGAGTACATGGAGACCCTGAAGCAGATTACTGACGAGGTCTTCTATCTCAATGGCGTGGATCGTTCCGGTCTCAAATCCCTGTGGACGTCGAACGTGCGCTGGGTGGAGGTTACCGAACAGGGTTTCCAGGGCGGTACGGTTATACCGGACGGTTACGACGGCTCCCGGGACAGCCTTGAGCAGCTCCGTCAGAATGTTCTGCGTTCTAACGAAGTTGGTCGCCTGATTTCCGACAACTTCAAGTCAACGATCGTTTATGCGCCGCTGTACGAGAAAAATCCGGAAACCGGTGAGGCCCTGGATTACGGCGAATTTTCCCGTCAGCTCGAGGAAAAAATTCGGGAAAAGTACGAAGAGCAGAACCCGAACATCCAGATTCACATTGTCGGTTTCGCCAAGAAGGTTGGTGATCTGATTGAAGGCATCGGATCCATTGCATGGTTTGCCGGGATTACCATCCTGCTGACCACGCTTTTGTTGTTCTGGTACTCCCGGGCCATTGCCGGGACCCTGGTTCCGGTCTTTACCTCGATTATTGCCGTTTTCCTGCAGTTGGGGACCCTTCGGTTGCTGGGGTATGGTCTTGACCCTTACTCCGTTCTGGTGCCCTTCCTCGTGTTCGCGATCGGTATCAGTCACGGTGTTCAGATTGTCAACGCCATGGCCGTTGAAGCTGCCAAGGGCTTCGATGCGGTGACTGCCGCGCGTCTTGCTTTCCGGGCCCTTTACATACCTGGCATGTTGGCACTGATCTCAGACGCCTTTGGCTTCCTGACCCTGTTCTTTATTGAGATCGACGTTATCCGGGACCTTGCGATTGCCGCGGGTATTGGTGTGGCGTATGTCATCCTCACCAATCTGGTTCTGCATGTGTTGATCATGTCCTACGTTGGTATCTCCAAGGGCGGTATCCGCCACGTACAGAACCACGGTGAAAAGCAGGATCGAAAGTGGCGCGCGATGTCTTACTTCTCGCATCCGGGCGTGGCGCCATCGGTGACCTCGACCAGGGCGCGCCGGAGCTCCGCGCGGATTCCCGGTACAACAAGGATAATGCCTACATCATCGATAACTATTCCACCAGTGCGGATGTCTTGGTTGTGATGGTTAAAACGCCGGAAGAGCAGTGCACCCAGTATAATGTGCTGCGGGCCATGGACACCCTGCAATGGGAGCTTCAGAACACGCCGGGCGTGCAGTCCTCGGCATCCCTTGCAGATGTCTCCAAGATGGTCACCAAGGCTCTGAACGAAGGTAACTGGAAGTGGTACGAGATCTCCCGCAACCAGACCATCATCAATGCCTCCATTCGCGAAGCGCCTGCCGGTCTGATCAATACCGACTGTAGCCTGACCCCGGTTCTGGTATTCCTTGAGGATCACAAGGCAGAGACCCTGGAAACCGTTGTTGAGCGCGTCGAACAGTTTGCCGAGAAGAACAGCAACGAGGAGCACAGGTTCCTGCTGGCGGCCGGTAATGCCGGTGTCGAGGCTGCGACCAATGAGGTTATCTCCGGCGCCAAGGACAAGATGCTGATTCTCGTCTACAGCGTGGTGAGTTTGCTGTGCTTCGTGACCTTCCGCTCGGTCCGCGCGGTACTGTGTATCGTGATACCTCTGGGACTGACGTCGATCCTCTGCGAGGCGATCATGGCGGTGTCCGGCATTGGTATCAAAGTGGCAACCCTGCCGGTTATTGCCCTGGGTGTTGGTATAGGTGTCGACTACGGCATCTATATCTACAGCAAGCTGGAGAAATACCTGCTTGAGGGCAAAACGCTCCAGGAGGCCTATTACGAGACCTTGCGCTCCACGGGTAAGGCGGTGATGTTTACCGGTGTGACGCTGGGCCTGGGTGTTGTTACCTGGATCTTCTCGCCGATCAAGTTCCAGGCCGACATGGGCTTCCTGCTGTTCTTCATGTTCCTGTGGAATATGGTGGGAGCCATCTGGCTGTTGCCGGCTCTGGCCCGGTTCCTGCTGCGGCCGGACCAGATGCTCGCCAAGGCACGAGCTGCGAAATAACACTCGCAATTATTTGCAAAAAAGCCCGCGATGCGGGCTTTTTTGTTGTCTGCTCAACCGTTTAGCGAGCTAATCCATACTTTATTTATGGTGTGAAGTGGTCTATGTTTTACGGTGTTCGTACTACTTGCCCGCCCACGAGGCGGGCGCTTCATTACAATGAACAGAAAAAAGGAAGAACTCACATGACACTGAAACTGAAAGCCTCCGCATTTGCTGTCGCTGCCGCAGTCAGCCTGGGTGCTGCTTCCACCTCCGTTTCCGCGCAGGAGCAGCGCTTTGTGACTATCGGCACCGGTGGTGTAACCGGTGTTTATTATCCGGCCGGCGGTGCGATCTGTCGTCTGGTGAACATGGACCGTAAAGAACATGGTATCCGCTGCTCCGTTGAGAGCACCGGTGGCTCCGTCTATAACCTGAACGCCATCCGCCAGGGCGAGCTCGATCTGGCCGTGGCCCAGTCCGACTGGCAATATCATGCCTACAACGGCACCAGCCAATTCAAGGACGATGGCGCCAACAAGGACCTTCGCGCGGTATTTTCCCTGCATCCAGAGCCGTTCACCGTTGTTGCCAGCAAGGGTTCAGGCATCAAGACCTTTGAAGACCTGGAAGGCAAGCGGGTTTCCGTTGGTAACCCGGGTTCTGGCCAGCGGGCCACTGCCGAGGTTCTGATGGAAGAAATGGGTTGGGGCATGGACAAGTTTGCCCTCGCCGCTGAGATCAAGGCCGCCGAGCAGTCACAGGCCCTGTGCGACGGCAACATCGACGCTTTCTTCTACACCGTCGGGCACCCCTCAGGCGCCATCAAGGAAGCCACTACTTCCTGTGACAGCGTGATTGTCAACGTTGATAACGAGGCGACCCAGACGCTGATCGAAGAGAATCCGTATTACCGCAAAGCGGTCATCCCGGGTGGTATGTACCGTGGCTCTGACGAAGACACCACTACCTTCGGTGTGGCGGCAACCTTTGTTTCTTCCACCGATGTACCGGAAGATGTGGTTTATGCCGTGGTCAAGGCGGTGTTCGAAAACTTCGACAGCTTCAAGCGTCTGCACCCTGCCTTCGCCAATCTGAACAAGGAAGAGATGGTCTCTGATGCCCTGAGTGCGCCGCTGCACCCGGGTGCTGCCAAGTACTACAAGGAAGCCGGTCTGATCGACTGATCTGACCTGAAACCGGACCGGCGGGCCCAGGCCCGCCGGGTTTCCCTCCAGAGAACAACCTTTCACGCTACAGGAAGAACTTATGGCAACGAGCGATCCGTCGAACGGAGGTAGCGCTGGCGGCGGCAATGTAGAAGAAATCCTTCAAACCGAAACCGGGGGCAGGGCGGCGACCGGTTACGCGGCCGTTATTCTGTTCATCGTTCCCCTTGTGTGGTCGCTGTTCCAGCTCTGGATTGCGTCACCGCTCCCGTTTATTCTGGATTTCGGCATTTTCAATTCGACGGAAGCCCGTTCGATTCACCTGGCGTTCGCCGTTTTCCTGGCCTTCGCGTCTTTTCCGATGATCCGCGGTCGTCATGTCAACGCGGTCCCGATTTACGACTGGATCCTCGCCGTTGTGGCGGCGTTTTGTGCCTCTTATCTATACGTTTTTTATGAAGAGCTTTCGACGCGTCCCGGTGCGCCGATCACCCAGGATCTTTGGGTTGCGCTGATCGGTCTGGTGCTGCTGCTGGAAGCTACCCGGCGTTCACTTGGTCTGCCATTGACCATCGTGGCCGCGGTATTCATAACCTACTCTATTGCCGGCCCTTACATGCCGGATGTGATTGCCCACAAGGGCGTCAGTCTTAGCAAGCTGGCTTCCCATCAATGGCTGGGTACGGAAGGCGTGTTTGGTGTGGCGCTCGGGGTGTCCACCAGTTTTGTCTTTCTGTTTGTTCTGTTCGGCGCACTGCTGGAGAGGGCCGGTGCCGGCAACTATTTCATCAAGGTGGCCTACGCCATGCTTGGTCACATGCGGGGCGGCCCGGCCAAGGCTGCGGTTGTGTCCAGTGGCCTGAGTGGCGTGATCTCTGGTTCCTCCATCGCCAATGTGGTGACTACCGGGACCTTCACCATTCCGTTGATGAAGCGGGTGGGTTTTCCAGCCACCAAGGCTGGCGCCGTAGAAGTGGCTGCTTCAACGAACGGTCAGCTGACGCCGCCCATCATGGGCGCAGCCGCGTTCCTGATGGTTGAGTATGTGGGTATCTCTTACCTTGAGGTCATCAAGCACGCGATCCTGCCGGCGATGATTTCCTACGTCGCCCTCATCTACATCGTGCACCTCGAAGCTTGCAAGCTGAACATGCAGGGCATCGAGCGGTTGAACAAGCCCACCATGGCGCAGCGGATGCTGAACTGGGTGGTGATGCTGCTGGGCCTGATCATACTCACTCTGGTGGTGTACTACGGCATAGGCTGGATGAAGACATTGCTCGGCGAGGCAGCCATCTGGGTGCTGGCGCCGCTGTTGGTAGCCGTCTATGTCGCCCTGGTAGGTTACGCGACGCGTTTCCCTGAGCTGGAAGAGGACGACCCGAACAAGGACATGGGCGAGCTGCCTCCGGTCGGGCCAACCGTGAAAACCGGCCTGTATTTCCTGCTGCCGGTGGTGGTCCTGGTGTGGTGCCTGACTGTTGAGCGCTTTTCACCCCAGCTTTCCGCGTTCTGGGCTACCGTGTTCATGATCTTCATTGTGATCACCCAGCGGCCGCTGAAAGCCTTTTTCCGCAAGCGTGGCGACTTCGCCCGCCTGACCAAAGACGGCTTTTTCGATCTGGCCCATTCGCTGGCCACCGGCGCTCGCAACATGGTCGGTATTGGCGTGGCGACCGCCACCGCAGGGATTGTGGTGGGCACCGTCACCCTGACGGGTATTGGCCTCGTAATGACGGCCTTCGTGGAGTTCCTGTCCGGCGGCAATCTGCTGCTCATGCTCATTTTCACCGCCATTATCAGTCTGATTCTCGGTATGGGGCTGCCAACTACCGCGAACTACATTGTTGTCTCCACTCTGATGGCGCCGGTGATTGTCACCCTTGGTGCCCAGAACGGACTGATCGTACCGCTGATTGCGGTGCACCTGTTCGTGTTCTACTTCGGCATCCTCGCGGATGATACGCCACCGGTGGGTCTTGCCGCCTACGCGGCGGCGGCCATTTCGGGTGCCGACCCGATACGGACCGGTGTGCAGGGTTTTACCTACGATATTCGAACCGCAATCCTGCCGTTCATGTTTATCTTCAACACCCAGTTGTTGCTGATCGGCCTGACGGGGTGGTTTGACCTGCTGGTGACCATCTTCAGTGCGGTCACGGCCATGCTGGTATTCTCGGCCGCTACCCAGGGCTACTGGTTTACCAAGAGCTATAAATGGGAAACAGTGTTGCTGCTGCTCATCACCTTCACCATGTTCCGTCCAGGTTTCTGGTGGGACATGGTTTACCCGCCGACTGAAGACCAGCCGGGTGCACAGGTCATGGAGTATGTCGAAGAGGTTCCGGCGGGCCAGCCGATCATCCTCAAGGCATCTGGCATGAATATCGATGGCGATGAGGTGAGCACCTATGTGCGGCTGCCAATTCCCGCAGGCGAGACACCTGAGCAGAGACTGATGGAGGCAGGCCTGGAGCTGAGCCCTGACGGCGACAAAATGGCGGTGGACTTTGTCGGGTTTGGCAGCCCGGCGGAAGAGGTCGGTATCCAGTTTGGCTGGACCATCGATGCCGTGCAGGTTCAGCTTTCGCGACCGCCGAAGGAGCTGATGTTCATTCCGGCCCTGGCGCTTCTGGGTCTTCTGGCCTATGGCCAGCTCCGGCGACGGGCCCGCGAAGAGGCAGCCGGCCAGGCGGCCTGACAGAGCCCTGGATGCGAGAAACCCGGCATTAACCTGCCGGGTTTTTTTCTGTTAGACTTCGCCTCGAATCGGCCCGCGGTTTGTATCGCGTCGCGCCGTCACCATGTGGTCTCTGGTATAGATCACCGCTGAGTAACCAACAGGAGCTTTTCATGCCCGTCGTAACCCTGCCCGATGGCAGCCATCGCAGTTTTGCCGAACCCGTAACCGTTCATGACGTTGCCGCCGATATTGGCGCTGGCCTTGCCAAAGCCGCCCTTGCCGGAAAGGTGGATGGTCAGCTCGTGGACACCAGCTATCGCATCGAGAATGATGCCGACCTCGCCATTGTCACAGAACGTGACGAGGAGGGCGTTGATATCATTCGCCATTCCACGGCGCACTTGATGGCCATGGCTGTCCAGGAACTGTTTCCAGGAGCCCAGGTTACCATCGGCCCGGTGATCGACAACGGCTTCTACTACGACTTCAAGTACGACCGCCCGTTCACCAATGAGGACCTGGCGCGGATCGAGAAGCGTATGGAAGAGCTCGCCAAGCAGGACCTTCCGGTTTCGCGCTCCATCATGTCCCGTGATGAGGCGATCAAGCTCTTTGAAGATATGGGCGAAGAGTACAAGGTCCGTATCATCCAGGACATTCCGGGTGACGAAGACCTTTCGTTCTACAGTCAGGGCGACTTTATCGACCTGTGCCGCGGTCCCCACGTGCCAAGCACCGGCAAACTGAAAGCCTTCAAACTGACCAAGGTGGCCGGCGCCTACTGGCGGGGCGACACCAGTAATGAGCAGCTTCAGCGTGTTTACGGAACCGCCTGGGGCAACAAGAAAGATCTGAAGGCCTACCTGCACCGTCTGGAAGAAGCAGAGAAGCGAGATCACCGCAAGGTTGGCAAGAAGCTTGGCCTGTTCCATATGCAGGAAGAGGCGCCGGGCATGGTGTTCTGGCACCCCGATGGTTGGTCGCTCTACCAGGAAGTCGAACAATACATGCGCCGCAAGCAGCAGGAGCATGGCTACAAGGAAATCAAGACGCCACAGGTGGTGTCGCGAACCCTGTGGGAGAAGTCAGGGCACTGGGACAAGTTCAAGGACGACATGTTCACCACCGAGTCGGAAAAACACGACTACGCCATCAAGCCCATGAACTGTCCGTGCCACGTTCAGGTCTTCAACCAGGGGCTGAAAAGCTACAAGGACCTTCCGCTGAGGCTGGCAGAATTCGGTTCCTGCCATCGGAACGAGGCTTCCGGAGCGTTGCATGGACTCATGCGAGTTCGGGGCTTTACCCAGGACGATGCGCACATTTTCTGTGAAGAAGACGCTATCCAGCAGGAAGTGTCGGCCTTTATCGAAATGCTGCACGAAATCTACACGGACTTCGGGTTCACTGAAATCCTTTACAAGCTCTCAACCCGTCCGGAAAAGCGGGTTGGCTCCGATGAAGTCTGGGACAAGGCGGAAGCCGCCCTGGAAGAGGCGCTGAATCGTGAGGGCGTAGACTGGGAACTGCTGCCGGGCGAAGGGGCCTTTTACGGGCCCAAGATCGAGTTCTCCCTGAAAGACTGTATCGGACGGGTGTGGCAGTGTGGCACCATCCAGGTAGACTTCTCGATGCCGGGTCGTCTGGGAGCGCAGTATGTTGCCGACAATTCGGAGCGGAAAACTCCGGTAATGCTGCACCGGGCGGTGTTGGGTTCCTTCGAGCGTTTCATCGGGATCCTGATCGAGGAATACGAAGGAGCATTCCCGACCTGGCTCGCGCCGACACAGGTGGCAATCCTCAATATTACCGATAATCAGCGTGATTATTGTCAGAATCTGGCGAAAAAGTGGGATTCTTTGGGGTATAGGGTTAATGCTGACTTGAGAAACGAGAAGATCGGCTTTAAAATCCGCGAGCATACTCTTAACAAGGTTCCCTATCTTGTCGTCGTAGGTGACAAGGAAATCGAGAATAACGCGGTTGCCGTACGTACCCGCAAGGGCGAAGATCTGGGAACTTTATCGCTTGAAGCGTTCGAACAGCTGTTGGCTGATGAAATTCAACGCAAAGGCAGAACCAAGACGGAGATCTGATTATTAAACAGCGAACGAATCGGGGTGGGCGTACTCCGAAAGCGCCTATCAATGAGAATATTGACGCAACTGAAGTCCGCCTGATCGATGCCGAAGGCAACCAGGTCGGAATTGTGCCAATTGAGGAAGCTCTAAAGCAGGCCGAAGAGGCTACCCTTGATCTGGTGCAGGTTACGGATTCCGATCCGATCGTCTGTAAGATAATGGACTACGGCAAGAAGATCTTCGAAGAGAAGAAAGCCAAGGCGGCTGCCAAGAAGAAACAGAAGCAGACGCAGGTCAAAGAGCTTAAGTTCCGTCCCGGAACTGAAGAAGGGGATTATCAGGTCAAACTACGCAACCTGATACGTTTCCTTGAAAACGGGGACCGCGGCAAAATCACGATCCGTTTCCGAGGCCGTGAGATGGCACACCAGGAAATTGGTATGCAGCTCATGCAGCGCATCGAATCCGACGTGGAAGAGCTTGCCCAGGTAGAGATGCGGCCGAAAATGGAAGGCCGGCAGATGACCATGGTCGTGGCGCCCCGCAAGAAGAAGTGAACCTGATCGGGTGCTTGTCCCCCGCGCATGCGGGGGATTTGTCGTTCAGGGGCACATCATTGTTTATTTAAAAATAGAATGCGGAGTTTTAAAAAATGCCCAAGATGAAAACCAAAAGCGGAGCCACCAAGCGGTTCAAGAAAACCGCCACCGGCTTCAAGCACAAGCAGTCCTTCACCAGCCACATCCTGACCAAGAAGAGCCCGAAGCGTAAGCGTCAGCTGCGCGGCACCAAGCTCATCGCCAAGTCGGATGTTGCATCTATCAAGCGTATGACCGCGTGCTGATCCAGCCGCGAGAATCATTCCTTAGAAAGTACAGGTAGAAGGATTAAAGTATGGCTCGTGTAAAACGTGGTGTGGTCGCACGCCGTCGTCACAAAAAGATTCTCAATCAGGCCAAAGGTTACTACGGCGCTCGTAGCCGGGTATTCCGTGTAGCCAAGCAGGCGGTTATCAAGGCCGGTCAGTACGCGTACCGTGACCGTCGTAACCGCAAGCGTGCTTTCCGCGCTCTGTGGATTGCCCGTATCAATGCTGGTGCCCGCGCTAACGGTCTGTCTTACAGCCGTCTGATCGCTGGCCTGAAAAAGGCTAACGTTGAAATCGATCGTAAGGTTCTGGCCGATCTGGCCATGAACGAGCAGCAGGCGTTTGCCGCTGTTGTTGAGAAGGCCAAAGCGTCCCTGTGATCGCTTAGCTCTTTCATCGATTGCTGATCGATATGGGCGCCCCATGATTTCATGACGGCGCCTCCTGATAGGGGAAGGGCACGCTCTTCCCCTATTTTTGTTTTTGAAGTTACGTTTTTAAGCACTTCCATTTCTGGTTTGGAGCAGGGTCAATGGAAAACCTGGAGCAACTGGTTCAGGACGGTCTGGCAGCAGTTGATAGCGCCGACAGCCTGCAGGCACTTGATCAAATTCGTGTTGAGTATCTTGGCAAGAAGGGCGTGATTACCCAGCAGGCGAAAACTCTTGGCAAGCTCTCGGCCGAGGAGCGCCCTGCCGCCGGCCAGAAAATCAATGAAGCCAAGGGGCAGGTTGAAGAGGCCATCAACGCCCGGCGAACAGACCTTGAGCGTGCTGCCATTGAGCAGAAGCTCGCCAGCGAATCCATCGATGTGACTTTGCCCGGCCGTGGCCAGGACCTGGGCGGCTTGCACCCGGTTACCCGCACCCTGCAAAGGATTGAGCATTTCTTCGCCCGCGCCGGCTATACCGTCGAGCAGGGGCCCGAGATTGAAGACGATTACCATAACTTCGAAGCGCTCAATATTCCGGGGCATCACCCGGCCCGTGCCATGCACGATACATTCTATTTCAACCCGGGCACCCTGCTGAGAACCCACACCTCGCCGGTACAGATTCGCACCATGGAAGCGGGCAAGCCGCCGTTCCGGATGATATGCCCCGGGCGGGTTTACCGTTGTGATTCGGATATGACGCACACCCCCATGTTTCACCAGGTGGAGGGTTTGCTGGTCGAGAAAAACGTCAGCTTTGCGGATCTTAAAAGTACAGTCGAAGAGTTCCTGCGAGTGTTCTTTGAGCGGGATCTTCAGGTCCGCTTCCGTCCCTCGTATTTCCCCTTTACGGAGCCTTCTGCAGAAGTGGACATCGAGTGGGGGCGGGAAGCCGACGGCAGCATCAAGTGGCTTGAAGTCATGGGTTGCGGAATGGTGCACCCCAAGGTGTTTGAGTATTGCGGAATCGATGCCGAGGAGTACCGTGGCTTCGCATTTGGCCTGGGCGTAGAGCGCCTGGCCATGCTTCGTTACGGCGTCAACGATCTGCGCATGTTTTTCGAGAACGATCTGCGCTTCCTGCGCCAGTTCCGTTAACAGGCAAGATTACGGGCATCCAACCAAACAGGCATAACCGCATCAGGACAAGGCAATAACCATGAAATTCAGTGAACAGTGGCTGCGCGAGTGGGTAAATCCGCAAATCGATACCCAGGAATTAATGGACCAGATTACCATGGCAGGTCTGGAAGTGGACGGTTTCGAGCCGGTGGCCGGTCAATTCAACGGCGTAGTCGTTGGAGAGGTCAAATCGGTAGGTCCACATCCTGACGCAGATAAACTGCGGGTCTGCCAGGTCAGTGACGGCACTTCTGAAGTGCAGGTGGTTTGTGGCGCTCCCAATGTCCGTGAAGGAATGAAGGTGCCTTTTGCAGTGGTTGGTGCGGTCCTGCCCGGTGATTTCAAAATCAAGAAGGCCAAGCTTCGCGGCCAGCCCTCCGAGGGCATGCTCTGTTCCGAGTCGGAGCTGGGGCTGTCCGACAATCACGATGGCCTGATGGAGCTCCCCGCGGACGCTCCGGTCGGCCAGGACGTAGCGGACTACCTGAAGCTGAACGATGTCACCATTGACGTGGACCTGACGCCCAACCGAGCCGACTGCCTGTCTATCAAGGGCATCGCCCGGGAAGTGGGTGTTCTGAACAGCATGCTGGTCGACAGCCCCGAAATCGAGCCGGTGGAATCGGTGCACTCTGAAGTGCCTGATATCCGCGTGGAAGCGCCAGCAGGTTGTCCACGGTATCTGGGGCGGATTCTTCGTAACGTGAACCTGCAGGCGGAATCGCCCCTGTGGATGCAGGAAAAGCTGCGCCGTTCCGGGATTCGCTCAATTGACGCCGCCGTGGATGTCACCAATTACGTGATGCTGGAACTTGGTCAGCCCATGCACGCCTTTGACCGTGATGAAATCCAGGGCGGGATCGTTGTCCGGATGGCGCGAATTGGTGAAAAGCTGGTTCTGCTGGATGGCCAGGAAGTCGAACTGACCCAGGGCACTCTGGTAATTGCAGATCACGAAAAACCGATCGCCATTGCCGGTGTCATGGGTGGAGAACATTCCGGTGTCAGTTCCAAAACCCGGGATCTGGTGCTGGAGGCTGCCTACTTCGATCCGATTACGCTGGCAGGCAAGGCCCGTCACTATGGCCTGCACACAGACGCATCGCACCGGTTCGAGCGGGGCGTCGATTACAAGTTGGCGCGGGACGCCATGGAACGCGCAACTCGTTTGCTGATGGATATCGTGGGTGGTGAGCCTGGAGAAATTGTTGAAGTTGCCAGCGATGAGGATATCCCCGGGGATCGGCATGTCGACTTGCGTGCTCGCCGGCTTAACGACGTTCTGGGTATGGAAATCGACCGTACTACTGTTGAGGAAATTCTTACCCGGCTGGGCCTTCGGGTGGAAAAGCTCCTGAAAGATGGCTGGCGGGTAAGTGTGCCAAGCTTCCGCCCGGATATCTCCATTGAGGAAGATCTGATTGAAGAAGTAGGGCGGATCTATGGCTATAACAATCTGCCCGTAACCGAGCCAACTGGCTCGCTCGGTCTGCGTCCGGAGCAGGAAGCTGTCCGACCGGTATCTGCTATCCGCAACTTCTTTGTGGATCATGGGTATCAGGAGGCGGTGACCTACAGCTTTGTCGATCCGAAAGTTCAGCAGCTGGTGGATCCTGATCGTCAGGGCATTGCGCTGGCCAATCCGATTTCCTCGGATCTGTCGGTGATGCGAACCACCCTATGGAGTGGTCTGCTGAAAACCGTCGCCCACAATCAGAATCGTCAGCAGCCGCGGATCCGGCTATTCGAAACCGGTCTGCGCTTTCTGCGGGAGGGCGAGCGGATTGATCAGCAGCCGATGCTGGCAGGTGTCGTGGTTGGTAGCCAGTATCCTGAAAACTGGGCAAACGGTCGCAGAACAGCGGATTTCTTTGATGTAAAAGGGGATCTGGAGAGTCTGTTCAGGTTGCTGGGTATAGAGATTCAGTTTATCGGCAGCAAACACCCTGCGTTGCATCCGGGACAGACCGCGGAACTTATGCGCGATGGCGAGCACGTGGGCTGGCTGGGTACTCTGCATCCACAAGTTCAGAAAAATCTTGAACTTAATGGCACGATCCTGATGTTTGAGCTATTCTTGAATTCAATCGTTACCGGATATGTGCCTAATTTCAAAGAAATTTCAAAATTCCCGGAAGTTCGTCGGGATTTGGCTATTATTATCGGGAGTGAGGTAGCGTTCGCCGATGTAGAGCGTGTGGCCAGAAAGCATGCCGGTGAGCAGCTGACAGCGTTGCGTGCGTTTGATGTCTATGAGGGCGAGAGTCTGGGTGAAGGTAACCGGAGCCTGGCCCTGAGCCTGTTCTGGCAGCATCCCGAACGTACATTGAACGAGGATGAAGTGCATTCGCTCTTCAACGGTGTGATCGACGCATTGAAAGAAGAGCTGGGGGCAACACTGAGGAGTTGAGAAATGGCGGCTTTGACGAAAGCGGAAATGGCAGAGCGGTTGTACGAGGAATTGGGCCTGAACAAGCGCGAAGCCAAGGAAATGGTAGAAGCTTTTTTCGATGAGATCAGAGGCGCTCTCAGCCATAACGAACAGGTGAAGCTGTCGGGTTTCGGTAACTTCGACCTTCGGGACAAGAAGCAGCGGCCGGGACGGAACCCGAAAACCGGTGAAGAGATTCCCATCAGTGCACGGCGTGTCGTTACGTTTCGCCCGGGACAAAAACTAAAGCAAAAAGTAGAAGCGTATGCTGGAACCCAGTCATAACAACGAACTTCCCACGATTCCGGGGAAGCGCTATTTCACCATCGGTGAGGTGGCGGAGCTGTGCGCTGTAAAAGCGCACGTACTTCGCTATTGGGAACAGGAGTTTCCCCAGCTGTCGCCGGTAAAGCGCCGGGGCAACCGCCGGTATTATCAGCGGGCGGATGTTATTACCATTCGCCAGATTCGGAGCCTGCTCTACGACCAGGGCTACACCATCGGGGGCGCCAAGCAGAAACTCAGTAGCCACGAGGTAAAGGACGACACGTCCCAGTACAAGCAACTGATCCGGCAAATGATTACCGAGCTGGAGGAAGTGCTCGAGGTGCTGAACGCGCCCGTCAAATAGAGTTCACCAGGCTCTGAAGAAAAACCGGGACAGCATGGCTGCCCCGGTTTTTTTATGCCCGCATGGTTACTGCTTCCTGCAGGTTTTGATGCCCAGCAACGAATAGGCAGGGCAGTTGCCCACCAAAGCGGTTGCCAAGGGCACAATGCCAATCCAGCCCCAGAGTGTTTTCGGGCCCACAAATACGAGAGCCAGCAGTACAATGCCGACGATGGCGCGAATGATGCGGTCCGCAGATCCCATATTGATGCTCATGATCCTTTCTCCTTGCTTGATATGCGATGACAGAACGGACTTTAGCGCCTGCTCGCTGGCGGTTCAGTGATAAAGTCACACAAGGCCGGCCGCCGGGCTGAGCTAATCTAATGACCTATGGAAAAGTCGATGGTGCAACATAGCATTCTTGAAACCTTGTCTGAGCCTCTTCGCAAAGAAGTCCTTGGCAGCCTGCAGTCTCTTCACTTTGAGCATGGAAGGATTCTGTTCCGGGCTGGGGATCCCTGTCAGGGACTTCCCAGTCTGCCGATTTCAGGCTTGGCATTATGGAATCCTACGGACGCCGTTTGAATGACCTGATGTTACTGGTGGAAGAGGTCGCTTTCAGGCGTATGGATGAGCGTCTGTTTCAGTGGCTTGAGGCCAGGGTCGGACAGGGAATGATGACTATCACCCATCAGGAACTTGCCGTGGAGTTGGGAACCGCCAGGGAAGTGGTTAGCCGACTGCTGAAAGAGTTTGAACGCAAGGGCATGCTGCGGCTTGCCCGAGGAAAGATCGAGTTCACCAGTTCGTTTCCCGGTAAGCCCTGAAGCAAAAAGCCCAGACCTTTCGGCCCGGGCTTTTTGTCGGAATCTGGTCGGGACGGTAGGATTTGAACCTACGACCCCTTGCACCCCATGCAAGTGCGCTACCAAGCTGCGCTACGCCCCGATTCGCTCTTTGCCAACTGGAAAAACTTGAGAGTATTCTCAGTGGCTTAGCGGGAGCGAAGTCTACACGAGCCCATGGAAAAAATAAACATCCGATGGCGATTTTGATGCCCGTTTTTTAGCGCAGCTTGGTTTCCCGGAGTTTCAGGATAAATTCGGGTGGTTCAAAGGTGTCTGGCCGGGCAAATTCCCAGTATTTGTCGAACACCGTCAGCCCGGTTTTTCCCTCCAGCAGGGCCCCGGGTTCGAGGAATGGAAACAGATCCATGTAAGAGTGCACCTCTGTTTTGGATACCCGCCGAACGATGTGCTCCGGGCCGAGTTCGGAAGGGTGCCTGAGCCCCGAGGCTTCCAGCAGGTTCTGCAGCGCGTCGAGCGTATTCTTGTGGTAGTTGTATACCCTTTGGCTCTTGTGCTCTACGTCGAGCTTGTTGCCGCG
>LULX01000162.1_pt1 | contig 25618 bp, 19 predicted proteins | sample 729511 | NCBI WGS metagenome assembly LULX01 (sample SAMN03860278, study PRJNA289734) | marine metagenome | biome: seawater column; feature: ocean; material: water; isolation source: Red Sea water column Station 91 - depth 500m | place: Saudi Arabia: Red Sea | collected 2011-10-15 | depth 500 m
TATGTTTGGTCAGCATCCCCGAGTCTTTCAAGGGGGCCAGACGAACCGGATCACCCGATTCAATCTGCAACGCCTCGGCCACTTCCGGCGGAAGGCTGACGGTATCCGGCCCTATGCAATCTATCGGCAGGGTGGTCACCCGGAAGTCCCGGAACGAGCGGTTCGACACCATCACCCGCTCATCGGCAGGCACGTTAAGGTTCACTGGCTTGCGAGTCACCATGGCGTGCCGGTTCATGCCTTCCCTCACCGTGCGGATGTTGTGCACGAAGGCTTCAACCACGGGGCCACCGTCAAAAATGTCCACCAGCCCGTTAAAGTTGAACCCCTCTGATTGAAGCATGCGAAGCGCTGGCGCGGTGTTGTCATGAACCCGGCCAATGACCGCCCGGGCCGAATCCGGCAGCATGGGCAGGTAGATCGGGTACTTGGGCATCAGCTCGGCAATAAAGGATTTGTTGCCCAGGCCAGACAGCATGTCCGCCTCGCTGAATTCCATGTCAAAGAACTTGGTTCCCAGCGCGTCCCACAACGGGCTTCGACCCTGGGCATCGGACACCCCGCGCATTTCCGCGAACACTTTTTCCGAAAAATGCTTGCGAAACTCATCCAGATACATGAACCGGCACCGGGAGAGCAACAGGCCGTTGCCGCCGCCCTTGTAATCATCGGACAGCAGCAGCGAGCAGATTTCGCTGGTGTCGGTCATGTCGTTGGACAGGTGCAACGTGGGTGTCCGTACATGTACACCCAGCTCTTTAGAGGCATTCACCGTAACGCTCAGGCGGTAATTGTAGAACACCTCGTCCAGACCAACCCGGGCTTGAATGCCACTGATCCCAACGGTTTTTTTGCGCTCGATATCCTCAAGAGCAAACAGATACAAGCCTGCTTCCGGCGCAATGCGCTGATTGAAGGTCTCACGGGCGTGATTGATTTTTTTCTGGAGGAGCTCTCGATCCGCCGGCAAGGTGGTCAGCCCTTTACCGGCACCCTGGGCCATGGCGTACAGGTCATCCAGATCGTTTTCCTGTAACGGGCGAATTACCAGCATAAGGTCGCCTCCCCGAGATCGACAGCTACAAACTTTGCCATTCCCAAGCTCGTCATAGCGGCGCAATCCTTACCCGGTCGCCAGCGGTACTGTTCAGCGCCTTCCAGGTCGAAACCGGAACCTTGAGTTTGTCGTCGAGAGTTTCAGCGACCGGTGTGAGGGTGCAGCGAAACTGCTCCCGCTCGCCAGCAGCGATCAGACAAGTTTCACCCACAGCTTCATTACTGCCATGAAGCTCCTTGGGGTGGCTGGTCACCAGGGTTTTCAGGCTATCGGTGCGCCCCTCCAGCACCGGGCCGGCATCAAAAATGTCCAGAAAACTGCCCGGCTGGAATCCCTCTCGCTGAAGTAGCTCAAAATTAGGGACGGTTATCTGATGCGGCTGCCCCATCGCCTTCTGGGCAGCCTCACTCAGCAGCGTGACATAAATGGGATTCGGGGGCATGAGCTCGGCAATGAAGGTCTTGCTCAGTTGACCGGAGTACTGGTCTGCCGTCTCGAAATCCATATCAAAGAAATGCCGGCCAAGACTGTCCCAGAAAGGTACGCTGCCATCCTCCAACTGTACCCCCTGGATTTCCACCGCCATCCGAGGGGTAAACCATTCCCGATGATCTGCAATAAACAGAATCCGGGCACGGGATAGTAATTCGAATGCGTCGGTATTCTGGAGTTCGGGCCGTATGGAGAACGAACACAATAGCGAGACATCGGTCAGCGAGTGAGAGGGGTAGAGCACTTCCACCCGGCGCGACACCCCCAGCTCATGAGAGGCATGGATCAGGGCATCCCGGCGATAACTGTAGAAGGGCTGGCCATTGCCGGCGCGGGCATCAATGCCGGCGGTGCCAGCAATGTCTCCGGTCTCGGTTTTTTCCAGCACGAACAGAAACCTGGGCGGATCGTCTTCGGCGCTGATCCTGCCGGCAAAAGACGCCAGGGATTGCTCGATCTTGTAGGCCAGGGCATCGCCCTGCTTGGGCAGAGTGGAAGAAAGACGGGCACACTGGGTGCCCGCCATGGCCAGAATCTGGTCCAGATCATCCGGCCGAGCCGGACGTACCAGCCACATAAAATCTCCTTAGGCCGCCAGTTTTTTCACCGCCGCTTCGAAACGTTCGAGGGCTTCGTCAATGTCCGATTCGGGGATAATCAGGGACGGCGCCAGACGAATCACAGTCGCACCGGCCACAAGTACCATCACGCCCTCTTCCAGGCCGGCATTCAGAAAATCCTTGGCCTTGCCCTGCCATTTTTCGGTCAGCACACAACCGAGCAGCAGACCGGCGCCACGAACCTCACTGAACACACCGTAGCGCTCACCAATATTCATCATACCCTTGCGGAGTTTGTCGGAACGGGCTTTCACGCCCTTGAGAATCTCCGGCTGGCTGACGGTGTCCACCACCCTTTGGGCCACGGCGCAGGCCAGCGCGTTACCACCGTAGGTGCTGCCATGGGTCCCAACACCCAGACTGGCGGCAACCTTGGCCGTCGTCAGCATCGCCGCTACCGGGAAGCCACCACCAAGCCCCTTGGCACTGGAGAGAATGTCCGGCACCACGTCGTACATCTGATAAGCGTAGAAGTGGCCACTTCTGCCCACACCAGACTGCACCTCATCAAACACCAGCAACGCGTCATTTTCATCACAAAGCTCGCGAAGCCCCTGGAGGAACGCCTGGTCGCCGGGCATAACGCCGCCCTCACCCTGAATCGGCTCCACCACCACGGCGCAGGTTTTATCTTTGGAGATCAGCTTCTTCACCGATTCCAGATCGTTGAACTCGGCGTGATGAATACCGCCAGGCGCAGGCTCGAAGCCTTCCAGGTATTTTGGCTGGCCACCTACGCTCACGGTGAACAGGGTTCGCCCGTGGAATGAGTTCTTGAACGAGATGATCTCGTTCTTGTCTTTGCCAAAATGCTCCCAGGCGTAGCGCCGGGCCAGCTTGAAGGCCGCCTCGTTGGCTTCGGCACCGGAATTGGCGAAGAACACTCGCTCGGCAAAGGTGAGGTCACACAAAGTCTTTGCCAGACGCAGGGCCGGCTCATTGGTCATCACGTTGGACAGGTGCCAGATTTTCTCGGCCTGATCGTGCAACGCACCCACCAGTCCCGGATGGGAATGGCCCAGGCAGGTCACTGCAATGCCGCCCTGGAGATCAATGAACTCGCGGCCTTCCTGATCCCAGATCCGGGAGCCCTCTCCTCGCACCGGAATAATGGAACCGGGAGCGTAGTTGGGCACCATGACTTCATCGAACAGTTCGCGGCTGACGGGGTCTTTATTCATAAATCTCTCTCGGGAAAGCGGCTAAGCACATAAAAATAGTTGAGTGACCACACCAGACAAGTAAGTAGGTGTGCGGACTCTTGCACCATAATACGCCACTCAAGGCATAAGAACATCCGGTTCCCCGATGGCCGGCAATTCAATCACCCTGTGCGGCATGCTCCCAGCCTTGGTCCTATCCAACAGCGTGCCGATCAAAAGCTTGTAGGAGTCCAGATCAAAGGTGACCGCCTGGCCGCGGAGAGAAAGATCCTGCAGCTCGTTTTCGTCATGCAGGGTGGCCACGTGCATCCAGTTATAAACCACCAGGATATCCGTGCGGCCGGTTCGGGCATTGCGCTCGACAATCCCAACCGGGCCTTTCCAGGGCCAGGTTTTCAGCCGCAGGCTGTGAAAGGCAATCTGTACCCTGAGATTGTAGCGCTCGACATTCTCGAGCTCTTCGCAGGCGCCCTTGCAGCGCCCCAGCGAACGCTGAAAACAAGGCCCTTCGTTTTCAGGCTCCAGCCCGAGCAGTCGATTGCACAGCTCGTTTTTGGCCGCGATGCCGCTCAAGGCACGCTCGGCATCCCGTTTGCTGCGGAACAACCCGAAATAATCCCCCAACCGGTGCGGCTCGATCTCACGAACCAGCCGAGCCTGCAGATACCCTGCCTCGTTTTTCGAAAGCTCGATGCTCACCAGATTCTTGGCGGCCCGGGACCGACGATTGAACAGGGGCTTCAGCGTCTTGATCTGTTTGAGTTCGAGAAGAAGCGCTCCAAGCTCACCTGCCGTTTCTGTGCACTCGACGCGACGGAGGCTCTCGGACATCCGCACACCCCGGGACGAGTTATGATCGCCGGAAAAGTGCGACGCCACCCGCTGGGCAATGTTCGTGCTCTTGCCCACATATAAAAGCACATCGTTCTCACCGTAAAAGCGATAAACCCCCGGCCCACGAGGTAGATCCTGAAGGATATCCGTTGGCAGATGAGAGGGTATACTCGGCCGTTGCAGCAGCTCCCGCAGGGCACTTTCGAATCTATCATCCCCCTTCTCTGCACGGGCATGCTCGAAAAACGACAGCATGGCCGAGACATCCCCCATGGCCCGATGCCGCTGAACCTGGGCAAGACCATGACGGGCTATCAGAGCATCCATGTTATGACGCCGGAATTCCGGGTAGAGCCTTCGGGAAAGCTTCACCGTACAGAGCACCTTCGCCGAGAAAAGACGCTCCAATCTGCGAAACTCGGATTTTATAAAACCGTAATCAAAGCGGGCATTGTGAGCGACAAACACCTTGTCCTTGAGCTGTTCCTCCAGCTCGTCCGCTACATCCGCAAACAACGGCGCATCCGCCACCATTTCATTGGAGATGCCAGTGAAGTTTTCGATAAACGGGGAAATCCGCGTTTCCGGATTCAGCAGCGTCTGCCACTCGCCCACAACCTCGCCGGCCCGCCAGAACCGGATACCAATCTCGGTAATCCGGTCCCGGGCTGAATTGCCGCCGGTGGTTTCAATATCAAGAAACGCGAACGTCGCTGACTCAAGAACTGTACTTTCGGATGCCATGGAACAACATTACGCCTCGCTGGCAACTGCAGATGCCTGTATATGAACGAAAAGCTGTTATAGACATTCGTCTAATTTCTGCAGGAGTTTATTTGAATTGTCACGAATTCGACTAACTACCTTGTTTTTGGGTCTAACAAAAATAATGTGTGGAGACAACAACGATGCAAAGCAACAAACTGAGATTGGCAATTCGTGTCGTGCGACTGCAGCAACTGCAGTTTTTGGTGTGGCTGGCGCGATAGCATTGAACACTGATGACTACAAGACAAATCTTTACGATTTCGCTCGCGTGGTTGCGGCTTAGATATCGACGAGGACATCTCTAATGGTGGCCGCGCCTGCGCCACGCTTATGGCGAGTACAACAACGTCAGAATCGGTCGGTACTGGTCCAACTATAACTCTTGGGTCGGTAACACTGCCAACGTGGACTTCGATGGCGTTCCAGGTACTGCGGGCGCACAAAACCGGACCGAACAAGTCACCTACATGAGCGGCCCGTTCTCCGTTTCACTGGAGAATGCTATCGATTACGGCGGAGTAGTAGGCGTAGCTCCGGTTCGTAAACTTCAATCCGACGGAACGCAACAGCTAGAGCTAACACCGGGCCAAGATAGAGGCACCGTCGCCAGCTCTCCTGCACTGACTACAAAGTTTGAAGATTCACAGGGTGGATTTCTCCTACGCGGCAGCCGTCATGGCCAAGCAAACAAGTTACGACACAGGCACAGCCGATGATTCATCCATCGGTTACGCGGCATTCCTGGCCGGTAAAATTGCCATTACCGACATGATCTCCATTCAGGGCGCGATCAACTTCGCAGATGGTGCCAGCGCCTATGTATATCGTTCGGGCAGCAACTTCGCTGGTGCGGATGCTTACGTAGACGGCAATGGCGATCTGGAAACCATTGAAGCAGTAGGCGGCGCTCTGGGTGCTAGCTTTGGTTTGGGTAATGGACGCTCGGTCAACGTAGGCTACGGCACATCAATGTCAGACTTGGACGACGCCGTTCAAAGTGGAGCAGTTGCAGCAACAACGACCGAACAGAACACTTCCATGTATATTAACTACATGTGGAGTCCGGTTGATAGCGTGAGCATGGGTGTACAGTTCGAGAATCTCGAAACTGAAAGCCAAGGCGGAGCCGATGGCGACGCAAATCGTCTCATGTACATAGCTCAATACAACTTCTAATCCTTCCGTTAGAAGTTAGTTGACTCAGCAGAAACCCCGGCTCCGGCCGGGGTTTTTGTTTGTGTGGGCTTTATTCAGACCTCTCCGATTGCTTCTGCCTTGAGGCGCTATTGACCAGCAACACCTCGAAGCTCATTGATTGGTAGGCTAGGCGGAGAGAGATGTACATGCAGAAAAGCGATTAGATAGAAGCCAGAACGAGAAAGGCCGGTACGACTTTTCAGAACTGTAGAGGGCCATGGATGGCCCGAAACAAGCGCACATGGATGTGCTTGTAGCGTGTTCTGAAAAGTCGCACCGGCCTTTGTCGTGCCACCCAACCCTCAGGCTGAGTGACACCAGGCTTCAGATCAAAGCAGAAGGGTACGAATGTCCCCAAGAAGCTGACTGAGCACCGTGGTAAACCGGGCAGCATCAGCCCCATTCACCGCACGGTGATCGTAAGACAGCGACAGCGGCAGCATCAGGCGAGGCTGGAACTCCTTGCCATCCCAAACCGGCTTCATCGCCGCCTTGGACACCCCAAGAATCGCCACCTCCGGCGTATTCACAATCGGCGTAAATGCCGTGCCGCCAATACCACCGAGACTCGTGATGGTAAAACACGCACCCTGCATTTCTGCCGGCTTCAGCTGCTTGTCCCGGGCCCTCTGGGCAAGCTCGGCGCTTTCCGCCGCCAGCTCCCACAAGCCCTTCTTGTCCACATCCCTGATCACCGGCACCATCAGCCCATTGGGCGTATCCACCGCAATCCCGATGTGAATGTACTTCTTGCGAACCACCTCCTTGCGCTCCATATCCAGGGACACGTTGAACTGCGGCAGTTCCGCCAGCGCCGTGGCACAGGCCTTCAGCAGGAACGGCAGCGGCGTCATCTTCACGCCCTTCTTCTCGCCGGCTGCTTTCTGGGCCTTGCGGAAATCCTCCATATCGGTGATGTCCGCATCCTCGAACTGGGTTACGTGAGGCACATTCAGCCAGCTGCGCTGCATGTTATTGGCCGTGGCGAACATCATCCGCGACATGGCCTCACGCTTCACTTCACCGAACTGGCTGAAGTCCGGCAGCTTGACACCCGGAATACCAGAACCGGTAGCAACGCCAGTACCCTGCTGAGCCTGCTTGAGCTGGCTCTTCACATAGGCGTGGACATCGTCCTTGATAATCCGGCTCTTCGGGCCAGAGCCCTTGATGCGGGCCAGATCGGCACCCAGCTCACGGGCCAGCTTGCGCACGGCCGGGCCAGCGTGGACCTTGGCGCCTGGCGTGGGAGGCTCATAGGTTGCACCCTGGGGCTCGGGCGCTGACTCTGCCTCCTGTTTCGGCTTCTCTTCGGACCTGGGCTCAGGCTTCTCTTCCTTCGCCGGTTCCTCAGACGCGGGCGCCGAGGCTTCTTCCTCTTCGCCACCACCTTCCTGAACCGTCATCTCCAGCAGTTCATCGCCCTCGGAGAGCTTGTCGCCCTCGGATACCAGGATCTTGCCCACCTTGCCCGCATAGGGCGAAGGAATCTCCATGGTGGCCTTGTCCGATTCCACTGTAACCAATGGATCGTCGGCCTCAATGGTATCGCCTTCAGCAACGTTGATTTCTATCACCGGAACATTGTCGAAACCATCCAGCGCAGGAACCTTGACGGTCTCCTTGCGGGAGCCACCAGAAGCCTTCTTCGGCGCTGGCTTGCTCTCTTCGGACTTCTCTTCCTGCTTTGCTTCTTCCTTTTCCTCGGCCTTTTCCTCGGGCTCGTCGCTGCCGGCATCGTCAGAGCCACCGGCGCTGGCTTCCATCATGCCAACAACATCACCTTCTTTTACCTTGTCACCCACCTTTACGGTGATCTTGGTGATCTTGCCGGCACCGGGAGACGGCAGTTCCACCGAGGCTTTGTCTGACTCAACCGTCAGAATCGGATCTTCTTCCTCAACCGAATCCCCTGCGCTGACAATGATTTCGATAACCTCGACCTCATCCGCACCGCCGAGATCCGGAACCTTGATTTCCTGTTCACTCATGGCGGACTCCTTAGCTCAGCACCGGGTTCGTTTTGTTGCGATCGATTCCGTACTTGCGCATGGCTTCGAGAACCACATCGTTCTTCACCTCGCCATCCTGAGCCAGGGCTGACAGCGCGGTGACAGTTACGTAGTAACGGTCCACCTCAAAGAAGCTGCGCAGCTTTTCCCGGGTGTCGCTACGACCAAAGCCATCGGTACCCAGGGTCAGGTAGGTTTTGGGGATGAACGCCCGGAGCTGCTCGGAGTGCAGCTTGATGTAATCGGTGGAGGACACCACCGGACCCTGCTGCTTTTCAAGCATCTGGGTGACGTAAGCCTTCTTGGGCTTGTCGTCCGGGTGCAGGCGGTTCCAGCGATCAATATGCTGCCCCTCACGGGCAAGCTCGTTGAAGCTGGTAACACTCCACACGTCGGAGGCAACACCCCAGTCGTCTTTCAGCATCTGGGCCGCTGCACGCACCTCGTTAAGGATCGCGCCGGCACCCAGCAGCTGAACCCGCGGGGTCTTCTTGCGGCCCTTGGTTTCAACAGACTCGAACAGGTACATACCCTTGATGATGCCGTCCTCGCATCCCTTCGGCATGGCCGGCTGCTCGTAGTTCTCGTTCTCGATGGTCAGGTAGTAGAAGACGTTCTGGTTGTCTTCGAACATCTCTTGCATACCCTTGCGCAGCACAACCGCCATCTCGTAACCGTAGGCCGGATCATAGGCCTTGCAGTTGGGAATGGTGTTGGCCAGAACATGGCTGTGACCGTCCTGGTGCTGCAGACCCTCGCCGTTCAGAGTGGTCCGGCCGGCGGTGCCGCCAATCAGGAAGCCACGGGCCTGGATATCGCCGGACGCCCACGCCAGGTCACCAACCCGCTGGAAACCGAACATGGAGTAGAAGATGTAGAACGGGATCAACGGGAAGTTGTTGGTGCTGTATGACGTGGCCGCTGCCATCCAGGCGGCCATTGAGCCATCCTCGTTGATACCTTCTTCAAGGATCTGGCCTTTCTTGTCTTCCCGGTAGTACATGATCTGGTCACGGTCTTCAGGAACGTACTTCTGCCCTTCTGCCGTGTAGATACCGAGCTGCCGGAACATGCCTTCCATCCCGAAGGTACGGGCTTCGTCAGGCACGATCGGCACCACGCGCTTACCAATACGCTTGTCCTTGGTCAGTGCCGTCAGGATACGGACGAAGGCCATGGTGGTAGAAATCTTCCGGTCACCGGAACCGTCCAGAACTGCCTTGAAGATGTCCAGGTCGGGAATCTGCAGTGGCTGGCAATCCTTCCGACGCTTGGGATAGAAACCACCCAGCTCCTGCCGGCGCTTCTTCATGTAGACGATTTCCGGACTATCCGGCGCTGGCCGGTAGTAGGGCACATCCTTGAGCTCTTCGTCTTTCAACGGCACCGCAAAACGGTCGCGGAACGATTTCAACTGCTCGATATCGAGCTTTTTCAGGGAGTGAGCTGTGTTCTGCGCTTCACCGGCCTCACCAAAGCCGTAGCCCTTGATGGTGTGGGCGAGGATAACCGTCGGCCGGCCGCCATTCTTGTGAATGGCATGGTGGAAGGCCGCGTAGATCTTGTACGGATCGTGACCGCCCCGGTTGAGCTTGTTGATCTCCTCGTCAGAAAGCCCCTCGACCAGCTTCGCCGTTTCTGGGTACTTGCCGAAGAAGTGCTTCCGGGTATAAGCCGGGCCGTTGCTCTTGAAGTTCTGAAGGTCGCCATCACAGACCTCGTCCATGACCCGCTGCATCTTGCCGTCCTTGTCCTGCTCGAACAGGGGATCCCAGTGGCGACCCCAAACAACTTTCAGGACGTTCCAGCCAGCGCCCCGGAAGACACCTTCAAGCTCCTGAATGATCTTGCCGTTGCCACGTACTGGCCCGTCCAGACGCTGGAGATTACAGTTAACAACGAAAATCAGGTTGCTCAGGTTTTCCCGGCCAGCCATGGAGATGGAACCCAGGGTTTCCGGCTCGTCGCACTCGCCGTCACCAACAAAGCACCAGACCTTGCGATCGCCCATCTCGATGAGCTCTCGGCTGTCCAGGTACTTCATTACGTGGGCCTGGTAAATCGCCTGAATCGGACCAAGCCCCATAGAAACTGTTGGGAACTGCCAGTAATCCGGCATTAGCCAGGGGTGCGGATAGGAAGAGAGGCCAGTGCCGTCTACTTCCTCACGGTATTTGTCGAGATCTTTCTCGTCGAAACGGCCCTCAAGGAAGGAGCGCGCATAAATGCCCGGGGAAGAGTGGCCCTGGAAGTACACAAGGTCGGACTCGCGCTTTTCGTCGCCGCCGTGGAAGAAATAGTTGAAGCCAACATCGTAGAGGGTCGCTGCCGAAGAAAACGAGGAAACATGTCCGCCGAGCTCACCGGGACGCTGGTTGGCACGCATAACCATGGCCATGGCATTCCAGCGGATCAGGGAGCGGATTCGGCGCTCCATAAAAAGATCGCCAGGCATGGGCGCCTGCTGGGAAACCGGAATACTGTTCCGGAACGGCGTGGTTATGGAATATGGCAGTTCGGTTCCATCGCGGCTCGCCCGCTCGGAAAGCCTCTCAAGAATATACTTGGCCCGGTCTACGCCTTCGTTCTCGATCAGAGATTCCAGCGCATCCAGCCATTCACTGGTTTCAATGGGATCATCGTCCTGGTACATCAAACCCTCCCCTTGGCATCAAAAAGTGCAGCGCCGCCACGATCAGCAGCCGGGCGCGTTGCGGTGTCGATAAGCTGCGATGGAATGCAGTGTTTTGTTATGGGTATTTTCAGCCTGACAGGTGTACCGGCGACCAGTACACAGAACCTGTACAAAGCATAGAACAGCTTTCACACTTTTCCTGCCTGATCACCTCGGTTTCACGGGCTTTTGGCCCCGGGGATGACCGGCATGCCGGCGAAGTGCGTGGATTAGAACACCCGGTTTTGTAGTATTTTTACTACATTTTGACCATCAAGTTCAATCAAAGCCCTCCAAACATCCTTTTCGAACGGGCTTCTTTCGGTTACTTACGGAAGAATGACCGTTTTTGGACCAACAGACAACCAGATTGCGACCAATGTCGTAGCATTCGTATCAGACCGAAAATTGATTACCACGCTAAACGATCTTCTGGCCGCTATTCGCCGATCATTCAGAACATTTAGCGCTTTTTACTGAATTTTCGACTCTTTGCTCCCAAGCGCCCCACTGATTTATCGCAGCTTTTTTATTAGACCTGAAAATATTTCCGGATTTATGTATACTCGCCTGCCTGATTTTTAACCACCCAGGAAAAAGTGGTCGGACCACTTTTTTGTCATTGGCACCAACAGAGGGCGATCTATGAACTCCATCGTCACCTTTCCGAACCGGATTCCCACTACGGAGTTCGAGGAACGGCGTTTCAAGGTCTACACAGACCGCCAGCTCGACAAGATCGAAGTCATTCAGAATCTCCCTGAAGAGACCCTGTTTGAAATGAAAGTGGTAGCCAGCGTGCTGCCGTTCCGGGTCAACGAGTATGTGATCAATGAACTGATCAACTGGGACAAGGTACCCAACGACCCGATCTATCAGCTTGTTTTTCCGCAGAAAGGGATGTTGAAGGACGAGCATTACGAGCGCATGGCGAAACTGCACCGGGAAGGTGCCGACAAGAAAGAGATCCAGGCTGTCGCCAAGGAAATCCGGGACGAACTCAACCCGCACCCGGCTGGCCAGATGGAAATGAACATGCCGGAGCTCGACGGTGAAGTTCTGGACGGCGTTCAGCACAAGTATCGCGAGACAGTGCTGTTCTTCCCGGCCCAGGGCCAGACCTGCCACTCCTACTGCACCTTCTGTTTTCGCTGGGCGCAGTTCGTGGGTGACAAAGACCTGAAAATGGCCAGCACCGAAGCGGAAAAGCTTCATGGCTACCTGCAGGAGCACACCGAGGTCACTGACCTGCTGGTCACCGGCGGCGACCCCATGGTGATGAAAACCAAGAACCTGGTGCAGTATCTGGAACCGCTGCTACAGCCGGAATTCGATCATATCCAGACCATTCGCATCGGCACCAAGGCCCTCACTTTCTGGCCCTACCGCTTCGTGACCGACAAGGATGCCGATGAACTGATCGACCTTTTCGCGAAACTTGTCGACGCCGGCAAGCACGTCGCCATCATGGCCCACTACAACCACTGGCAGGAAATCACCACCGAGATTGCCGAAGAGGCCATCCGCCGTATTCGCGCCACTGGTGCCGAGATCCGTGCCCAGGGCCCCCTGATCAAGCACGTTAACGACGATGCCGACGCCTGGGCCAAGCTGTGGAAGAAGGAAGTACAGCTGGGCATCATCCCCTACTACATGTTTGTAGAGCGTGACACCGGCGCCAAGAACTACTTCGAAGTGCCTCTGGTCGAAGCTTTCCACATCTACAGGGAAGCCATGAAGAAAGTCAGTGGCCTGGCCCGAACCGCCCGCGGACCGTCCATGAGCGCCGGCCCCGGCAAGGTGGAGATCCAGGGGATTACCGAAATCAACGGCGAGAAGGTGTTTGTACTGCGCTTCCTGCAAGGCCGCAATCCGGACTGGGTACAGCGCCCGTTCTTTGCCAAGTACAGCGAGACGGCCACCTGGCTGCATGAGCTGGAACCGGCCTTTGGAGAAGAGAAATTCTTCTTTGAGGATGAGTATGAAGAAATGAAGAAGGGCAACGGCTAAGAGGTCACTGCCTTTCTGCAAACAGGGCCAGATGCAAGACTCCATCTGGCCCTGTTTCGTTCATCTCCTACGAAACTTCGGCACAAACCCTTCCGGCTTGTCGCTCAACCATTCCACAAACGTCCGCAATTCTTCCAGTTCCAGCAGCTTTTCCCGGGTATTGAAGTACAGCCCCAGCTCGTATTCCGAGCGAGCCTTATGAATGGCGTTATGGCAGGGACGGCACACCCACAGCGTTCGGGTGATCAAATCGTCCTTGGTGAACAGTTTCTGGAACCGCTTCTTGCGGTGCAGGTGTTTGGGAATCAGGTGGTGCCTGGTAAGTTTCGCAACCGGGCGTTCACAGAGTTCGCAGTTGTCGGGTTGGGGAGGGAGTTTGAGCATTGCGGAAATACCAGTCGGGTTTCGCCCATCGCTCCACCCGACCTACGCTGTATTTGGCCAGCGCCAAACAATCAGTGCATCAGGGTATAGAGCTTCCGGCGATAGGTCCTTACATCCGGGTTGTTATTACCCAGCTTGTCGAACAGCTCGATCAGCGTTGTCTTGGCCACTTCGTCTTTGTACTTGCTGTCCACCTGCATCAGGCGGATCAGCAGGTCCATGGCCTCGGCGTTGTTTTCCTGTAATACGTGATGAAGTGCCAACTGGTGCAGTGCGTTCGGATCCTTCGGGTCTTGCTCCAGTGCCATTTCCAGATCCTTGATCGGTGGCAGCTCGGCCGACTGTTTGAGAAACTTCAGCCGGGCAGCCAGCTGTTTGGCCTGGTGCTGCATTTTCTCTTCCGGCGGCAGGCTTTCCAGCACCTGCTCAGCGGTCTCGATATCACCCATTTCCGCCTTCAACTGGGCCAGGTCGATCAGGACTTTGAGATTTTCCGGGTCCTCCTGGTTCATCTGGGACAGGATAGCCAATGCTCCCTCCACATCGCCTTCTTCCCAGATCCGATGCGCCTTTTCATAGGGATCTTCCTTGGGGGCTTCCACGTGTTTGTCCAGAACCTTGCGGATTTCGCTTTCCGGCAGGGCACCGTTGAAGCCATCCACGGCCTGGCCATTCTTGACCAGGATGACGGTCGGCAGGCTGCGCACACCAAGGCTGGAGGTGAGCTGTTCCTGCTCGTCGGCGTTCACCTTGGCCAGCATAAACGCACCCTGGTAGTCCTCCGCCAGTTTTTCCAGCAGGGGCATCAACTGTTTACAGGGGGCACACCACTCGGCCCACACATCCACCAGGATGGGCGTGCTTGCAGAGGCTTCCATCACCTTCTGCTGAAAGTTTTCCATGGTGGCGTCAAAGATGTAGGGAGAGTTGCTCATGCAAGGCACCTGAAAAGTCGAATGATTCGTTCGGAGTTGCCAGAAACATGGGGCCAACTCCCCGAAATTCAAGCGCCAAACGGGCTAACCCAAGTCCTTGAAATCACCGTATCTGCCGTTACATAGCTAGTAAGCAACACGCCGGGACAATCACTCCGCAGCCTGTCCCGGGCCGATTCACAACCTTTCCGGATGGACACTCGCGGCATGAATGACGAGACGCAAAACGATTCTTTTGAGGAATTCGAAGAGGACGTGACCGAGTACATTGGCAAGGACGAGCATAGCAAAAGCCTTGCCCTGCCCCAGCAGATGATGCCCCGGCGCATGTACGTGCTGCCGGTTTCGAATCGGCCTTTCTTTCCGGCCCAGGTACAGCCGATAGTGGTAAACCAGAACCCGTGGCAGGAAACCCTGAAAAGGGTCGGTGAGACTGACCACAAGGTCATGGGCATCTGCTTCGTGGAAGAACCGGACGCTGAAGAAGGCGTCCCGGCCAGTGAGCAGCTGGAGACCATTGGCTGCGCCGTGCGTGTGCATCATGCCCAGAATGACAGTGGCAAAGTCCAGTTTATTGCCCAGGGGCTTCAACGTTTCCGGATTGTCCAGTGGCTGCGTCGTAAGCCACCGTATCTGGTGGAAGTTGAGTACCCGGCAGAACCGGAAGAAGACGCCGACGAACTCAAAGCCTACACGCTGGCCATTATCAGCGCCATCAAGGAGTTGCTACGTACCAACCCACTCTATGGCGAGGAGGTAAAACAATACCTGTCCCGATTCGGGCCGGACGACAGTTCACCTCTTGCCGATTTTGGCGCCTCAATGACCAGCGCTCCAGGCAAAGAGTTGCAGGATGTGCTCGACACCGTCCCCCTGCTCCGCCGCATGGAGAAGGTTCTTCTGCTGATGCGCAAAGAGCAGGAAGTTGCCCGGCTGCAGTCGGAAATCAGCGAAGAGGTGAACGCGAAAGTCCAGAAGCACCAACGCGAATTCTTCCTGAAGGAACAACTCAAGGTGATCCAGCGCGAGCTGGGCATGGCCAAGGACGACAAGACCGCCGATGTCGAGCGCTTCCAGCAGCGGATGGTGGAACTCAACCCGCCCGAAGCCGTGCAAGAGCGCTTCAACGATGAAGTCGAAAAATTGCAGGTGCTGGAACAGGGCTCGCCGGAATACGGTGTCACCCGAAATTATCTGGACTGGCTGACGCAGGTGCCTTGGGGCATCCATTCAGAAGACCACTTCGACCTGGCGAAAGCCCGCCAGATTCTCGACCGGGATCACGACGGCCTGGACGATGTCAAAGACCGCATCATCGAGTTTCTGGCTGAAGGGACCTTCAAGGGCGAGGTGAGCGGCTCCATTCTGCTTTTGGTCGGCCCGCCAGGTGTTGGCAAGACCTCCATCGGTCATTCCGTGGCAGACGCACTGGGGCGGAAATTCTACCGTTTCAGTGTGGGCGGCATGCGCGATGAAGCTGAAATCAAAGGCCACCGCCGCACCTACATCGGCGCCATGCCGGGCAAGTTTGTCCAGGCGCTCAAGGATTCCAAGGTGGCCAATCCGGTGATCATGTTGGATGAAATCGACAAGATCGGTGCGTCCTTCCAGGGCGACCCCGCGTCAGCCCTGCTGGAGACACTGGATCCGGAACAGAACCGCGACTTCCTGGACCACTACCTGGACGTGCGCATGGACCTGTCCAAGGTTCTGTTCATCTGCACCGCCAACCAGCTCGACACAATTCCACGGCCACTGCTTGACCGGATGGACGTGATTCGGCTGTCCGGATACATCGCCGAAGAAAAGCTGGCCATCGCCAAGCACTTCCTGCTGCCGAGGCTGCTCAAACGGGCCGGGCTGCTGAAAAAACAGCTCAACATTACCGACGCCGCTATCAAGCAGATCATTGAGGGCTATGCCCGCGAAGCCGGAGTGCGAAGCCTGGAGAAGCTCCTGCACAAGGTGATTCGCAAGGGCATCGTGAAGCTGCTGGAGAACCCGGACCAATCTGTGAAGGTGGGTGTATCGGATCTGCAGAGCTACCTGGGACAGCCATCGTTCAAGAAAGAGAAGTCGCTCAAAGGCATCGGCGTTGTCACCGGACTGGCCTGGACCGCCATGGGCGGGGCCACACTGAGCATCGAAGCATCCAGAATCCACAGCTCTCAGCGCGGCTTCAAACTGACCGGTCAGCTGGGGGATGTGATGAAGGAGTCCGCCGAGATCGCCTACAGTTATGTGTCGTCCAACCTCAGACGCTTCAAGGGCGACCCGACTTTCTTCGACAAATCCTTCGTACACCTGCATGTACCCGAGGGAGCCACGCCCAAGGACGGCCCCAGCGCCGGCGTCACCATGGCCACCGCACTGCTTTCCATCGCCCGCAAGGAAGCGCCACAGCCGAACATCGCCATGACCGGTGAGCTCACGTTGACCGGACAGGTGCTGCCAGTGGGAGGCATTCGCGAAAAAGTGATTGCGGCGCGGCGGCAGAAAATCAGTAACCTGATCCTGCCGGAAGCGAACCGGGGCGACTACGAGGAGCTGCCGGAGTATCTCAAGGAAGGGCTGTCGGTGAACTTTGCCAAACACTATAACGATGTGTTTCAGGTGTGTTTTGGCAATAAGCCCAAGAGCGGGTCTTCGGTGCATTAATATCAGGAGACAGCCTGGCTCATTGAAGTCAGGCTTTTTCTTTCCAACCGTCGTCCTTCAGAACCGACCCCACGGTCAACACCGGCGACGCATCAATATCGTCGGCATCCATCATGTTGGCCACACGCTGGAGCGAGGCCAGAATCATGGTCTGCTCCCATTCGGCCAGACTCTGGAATTTCTGGATGAAATCCTCCTGGAGCGGATTCGGTGCCCGGGCCAGCAAATCCGCCCCCTCATCGGTCAGGTGGGCATGCACTTTTCGCTTGTCCTGTGTGCTGCGCACGCGATAAACCAGATTCCGGTGCTCCAGACGGTCCAGAATCGTCGTTACCGTTGCCTGGCTGAGACTGACCTTTTCTGCGATGGTGCCGATGGTGACTTCGCCAAGATCCCGAATCGTTCTCATGATCAGCAGCTGAGGCCCGGTCAGCCCGGCATGCTTGCTCAGGCGCTTTGAATGGAGGTCAGTTGCCCGAATGACACGTCGTAAAGCCACCAGCACATCTTCATAACTGTTCACAGCAATGCTCCGATTCGGATTTCGCGATTTATTTACACCCCTAAGTATTAGAGGTCTTTGCACCGAGAATTGCAAGTCGGCGAGTTTCCCGGCATTTTTTCGGCCATCCACTATGCTAAGGTTTCGCCTTTGTTCCATTTACGACAGACGGACGGAATACGCCCGATGATCAAGTTTTTCCTGCCTTTTCTTTTCATGATGACATTCGCCGGCACCCTCTACGGTCAGGATGAGCTGGGCCCCGAGAAAGAGCTCACTGCAGAAGACTTGGAAGAGAGCATCAAGACGCTGGAAGAGCCCATGTACACGCCCTTCGTGGAACTTTATCTGCTGGAAGAGAGTAAGGCGCTTCGCAAGGAGATGCAGAACACCCGCGCAGAACTCATTGAAAAGGTGGTCGACAAGGAACTGTCCGTTGCCGACAAAACCATGTCTTACGCGACCGATACGGTTACCTACTTCTTTTACTTGATCGCGGGCGCCACATCCATTCTCGTGGTTATCGGCTGGAACTCCATCCGGGATATGCGCAACCAGCTTACCAGTCTGGCGGAAAAACGGGTCAACGAGCTGGTGGTTGAATACGAGAAGCGCCTCGAATCCATCGAAGAACAGCTGAAGCAGAAATCAGACATCATCCACCAGAACCAGGCAGAGATCGAGCGCACCAACGAAGTGCACTCGCTGTGGCTCAAAGCCAGCCAGGAAACCTCCCAGCAGAACAAGATTGCCGCCTACGATCAGATTCTGGACCTTCGCCCCGACGATGTGGAAGCGCTGAGTTACAAGGCAGACGCTGTTCTGGAAATGCAGGAACCGCTCTGGGCCATCAGTCTTTGCCAACGGGCACTGAAGCTTGCACCGGATAATGGCCACGCGCACTATCAGTTGGCATGCGCCTATGCAGAGATCGGCCGTTGGGAAGACGCCGTCAGCACTTTGAAGAAAGCTATTGAAATTTCGGAGGCATACCGCGACGATGCATCCGTAGACGTCAGTTTTGACCAGCTCCGCGAACACGAGAGCTTCCGCGCGCTGGTTTCCCAGGATGAAGAAGACGGCACGGATGCGTGACACCGCTCAGAGCGGCACGGGATTTGCCTTTGCAGACAGGCCCGTGTTCCGGAGCAGGCGCCACCCGTCGGCTTGACAAGCAGCGAGGTGTGGTGTTTGTTTAACTCTCTGAGAACACAAGAATAACCCTGAAATAAAACAGGACAGACTCAATGAGAACTTCAGTAAAAAAACTCGTAACCGCTGTTAGCACTTCCGTAGCCCTGATGGGCGCTGGCCACGCCGCTGCCGAGATCCAGATCGGTATTGCCGGCCCCATGACATGGGTGAAGAGCTGGTTGCCGTGGAATACGACGACGTGTGTGACCCGAAGCAGGCCGTGACCGTTGCCAACAGCCTGGTCAACGACGGCGTGCGCTTCGTGATCGGCCACCTGTGCTCCAGCTCCACCCAGCCCGCCTCTGACATCTACGAGGATGAAGGCATCCTGATGGTAACCCCGGCTTCCACCAGCCCGGAGATCACCGAGCGTGGCTATGAGCTGGTATTCCGTACCATCGGTCTGGACAGCATGCAGGGACCGGTTGCGGCCCGCTACATTGCCTCCCAGAGCCCGGAACGCGTTGCTATCGTTCACGACAAGCAGCAGTACGGTGAAGGTATTGCCACCGCCGTTCGTGACACCCTGAAGGACGCTGGCGTTGAAATCGCCATGTTTGAAGGCATCACCGCCGGCGACAAGGACTTCTCATCACTGGTAACCAAGCTCAAGCAGGCCAATGTGGATTACGTCTACTACGGCGGCTACCACCCGGAGCTGGGTCTGATTCTGCGCCAGGCTGACTCCGCTGGCCTGGATGCCCGCTTCATGGGCCCCGAGGGCGTGGGTAACAAGGATATCAACACCATCGCCGGCGAAGCCGCCGAAGGCCTGCTGGTAACCCTGCCACCTGCATTCGACCAGAAAGCTGAAAACCAGGCGCTGGTGAAGGCATTTGAAGACAAGGGCGAGGATCCTTCCGGTCCGTTCGTTCTGACCTCCTACACCGCGGTTCAGCTTGTTGCCGAAGGCATTGAAGCCGCTGGCTCCACCGATCCGTTCGATGTTGCCGCTGCTCTTCGCGAGGGCACCTTCCAGACTCCGATCGGCACCGTTGAATACGACAAGGCCGGCGACATGAAGTCATTCGAGTTTGTTGTGTACGAATGGCATTCAGATGGAAGCAAAACTCCGGTAAACTAAGCCAAATCGTTAACAAACGGTAATCATGAGAGCACCTTCTCACCGCGATCCGGGAGAAGGTGTTTTTCTAGGCTCCTGTTGATCCTCCCCCACTTCCTGCACGGTTATCCCGGGCATGGGGTGTGGTAGCGGAGGGAGCAGGCTTTCGGAGTCCCATAACAATGCAAGACCTCCTGTATTTCTTTCAACAGCTCATCAACGGGCTGACGATCGGGAGCACCTATGCCCTGATCGCCATCGGCTACACGATGGTTTACGGCATCATTGGCATGATCAACTTTGCCCATGGTGAAATCTATATGATCGGTGCCTACACGGCGCTGATTGCCATTACCGGTCTGGCTGCCCTGGGCATTGCCTGGCTACCACTGATTCTGATTGTTGCGCTGATTTGCGCCATGATCGTCTCCAGCTCCATGGGCTGGGCCGTGGAACGGGTGGCCTACCGGCCTGTGCGGGGGCGCCATCGCCTGATCCCGCTGATCTCCGCCATCGGCATGTCCATCTTCCTCCAGAACTACGTCCACCTGGCGCAGGGTTCGCGGAACGTCGGTTTCCCGGCTCTGATCGACGGCGGTTTCAACTTCGGTTCCGGTGACGGCTTCCAGATGTCTCTGTCCTACATGCAGATCACGATTTTTATCACCACGTTGATCTGTATGACTGCCCTGTCTCTGTTCATATCCCGCTCACGGACGGGCCGAGCCTGCCGTGCGGTATCACAGGACCTGGGTATGGCCAACCTGCTTGGCATCGACACCAACCGGATCATTTCCGCAACCTTTGTAATTGGTGCGGCTCTGGCAGCGGTTGCCGGCCTGCTTCTGGGCATGTACTACGGTTCGGTTGACCCTCTGTTCGGCTTCATTGCCGGCTTGAAGGCCTTTACCGCGGCGGTACTTGGCGGCATTGGCAGCATTCCCGGCGCGATGCTGGGCGGATTGATACTGGGCGTGGCAGAGAGTATGACTTCCGGCTACCTCAGCGGTGAATACAAGGATGTTATCTCGTTCAGCCTGCTGATCCTGATTCTGCTGTTCAAACCCACCGGCCTGCTCGGCAAACCGGAGGTTGAGAAGATCTGATGGCTGCTAATAACTTCAGACACGCGCTGTTTTGCGCGATCATTACACTGATCATTTCCTACCCGATCATCGGCTTTAACCTTGAGGCCCAGGGCATCAACGTAACCCTGACCGGAGCCGATGCCAGCACCGTTGTCATGGTGTTGCTCGCTGCCGTGATCGTATTCCTGTTCCAGCTGTTCCGGGAACAGATCATGGGCGGCCTGAAAAGCCTCCCGCATCCCCTTCCCCAGGCCAGCAAGGAGCCCATGGCAGAGAATCGCCGGGCCAAGATTGAATCCTGGGTGCTGACAGGCATCGTGGTTCTTGCCCTGTTCTGGCCGTTCTTCGTATCACGGGGTGCAGTGGATCTGGCCACCCTCGTGCTGATCTACATCATGCTGGCCCTGGGCCTGAACGTGGTGGTTGGCCTGGCCGGGCTTTTGGATCTGGGTTACGTGGCTTTCTATGCCGTCGGTGCGTACACCTTTGCGCTGCTCTCCCAGTACATTGGTATTTCCTTCTGGCTGGCGCTGCCCATCGGCGCCCTGCTTGCCGCGCTGTTCGGCCTTGTGCTCGGTTTCCCGGTGCTGCGGCTACGGGGCGACTATCTGGCGATCGTGACTCTAGGGTTCGGTGAGATCATCAGGATCCTGCTGAATAACTGGACAACGCTGACCGGTGGCCCCAACGGCATTGGCGGCATTCCCGATCCGACCCTGTTCGGCATGGAGTTTGGTCGCCGGGTGAAGGAGGAAGGCAATACCTCGTTCCACGAAACCTTTGGCATCGCCTACAGCGGTGAGCACAAGGTGATCTTCCTGTACCTGATCGCCCTGGTACTGGCGGTGTTCACAGCTCTGGTCATCCGTCGCTTCATGCGCATGCCGGTTGGTCGTGCCTGGGAGGCACTGCGGGAGGATGAAATCGCTGCCCGCTCCCTGGGCCTCAGCCGCACCGCGGTCAAACTGTCGGCCTTTACCATCGGCGCCTTCTTCGCCGGTTTCGCCGGTACCGTGTTTGCCTCCAAGCAGGGCTTTATCAGCCCCGAATCGTTTGTCTTCCTGGAATCGGCCATCATCCTTGCCATCGTTGTACTCGGCGGCATGGGCTCACAGATCGGTGTGGTACTGGCGGCAATCGCTGTCACCATCCTTCCCGAGTTGGCCCGTGAGTTCTCCGAGTACCGTATGCTTATTTTCGGCGCCGCCATGGTGCTGATGATGGTCTGGCGTCCGCAGGGCCTGATGCCCATGCGCCGCATTCACATTGAACTGAAAAAGCAGGAGTGACAGACGATGCTTGAAGTACAGAATCTGTCCATGCGCTTCGGCGGCCTGCTGGCGGTAGACGAAGTGTCTCTGGACGTCCAGGAACACGAGATTGTGTCCATCATCGGCCCCAACGGGGCCGGAAAAACCACCGTTTTCAACTGCATGAGCGGCTTTTACAAGCCGACTGGCGGCAAGATCCTGTTCGAGGGGAAGGAGGTACAGGGCAAGCCTGACTACAAGATCTCCCGACTTGGGATGGTGCGCACCTTCCAGCATGTTCGGCTGTTTAGCCAGATGACCGTGGTGGAAAACCTGCTGGTGGCGCAACACCGCCACCTCAACACCAACCTGATTTCCGGTTTGATCAAAACCCCCAGTTATCGGGCAAAAGAGCAGAAATCCCTGGATCGGGCCGCCTACTGGCTGGATCGGGTAGGCCTGCTGGATCTGGCCAACCGGGAAGCCGGCAACCTGGCCTATGGCCAGCAACGGCGCCTGGAGATTGCCCGCTGCATGGTAACCGAGCCCAAGCTGTTGATGCTCGACGAGCCGGCAGCCGGTCTCAACCCGGCGGAAACCAAGGAACTCAATCAGCTGATCGTCAGCCTGAAAGAGGACTACAACGTTTCCGTGGTGCTGATTGAGCACGACATGAGCCTGGTAATGGATATTTCCGATCGCATCAACGTCATCAACCAGGGGCGCCCCCTGGCCAGTGGCACTCCGGAAGAAATCCGCCAGAACGACGACGTGATCAAAGCCTATCTGGGCGAGGCCTGAGGTAAACACATGCTAGTACTAGAAGATGTCCATACCCATTACGGCAAGATCGAGGCCTTGCACGGCGTGTCTGTCGAGGTCAAAAAGGGTGAGATCGTCTCGCTGATCGGCGCCAACGGCGCGGGCAAGACTACCCTGCTGATGACCGTTTGCGGGAATCCCCAGGCCAGCTCCGGTCGCATTTTCCTGGAGGGCCGTGAGATCACCCGCGAACCCACCGCCCAGATCATGCGCTCCGGCATTGCCATCGTTCCCGAAGGACGGCGGATATTCTCAGGCCTCACCGTTGAGGAAAACCTCCATATGGGCGGTTTTTTCAACACCAAGGCGGAAATCCGCAAGAGTATCGATCACGTTTATGAGCTTTTTCCGCGCCTTCAGGAGCGGGAACATCAGCGTGCCGGCACCATGTCCGGCGGTGAGCAGCAAATGCTCGCCATCGGGCGGGCCCTGATGAGCAAGCCGCGCATGATCATCCTCGACGAGCCCTCCCTGGGCCTGGCACCGCTGGTGATCAAGCAGATTTTCGAGATCATCGGCCAGCTTCGCGAGGAAGGCATCACCGTCTTCCTGGTCGAGCAGAATGCCCACCAGGCGCTGAATCTGGCTGACCGGGGCTACGTATTGGAAACCGGCAAGATTCGCCTGCACGACACGGGCAAGAATCTTCTGGAAAACCCGGATGTCCAGAACGCCTATCTGGGCGGTTGATTCAAACTGTCCAAAAGCTGCCTGGAACCGGTGCGTGGCGACATGCACCGGTTTTTTTTGGGCCAAATCAAATACTCACCAATCTTTAAACTTGCGTTGGCTGGATATCAACTATACTCAGACCAACGGTCAACCTGTCTCCACAAGACCAGTCAGGGCCGTTTTCGCAATGCTGCTCCACGCCAGGGGCAGCATTGTGTATTGCGACGACAGCTTTAAACCACAGAAAGGAGTGGATAATGAAAAAACTGATCGCAGGTGCAATTCTTCTTGGTGCTTCTTCCATGGCCTTTGCCCAACCGGGTTGTGGTGTAGGCGCCATGATCTGGAAAGGACAGTCCGGTATTGCCCCCCACGTACTGGCTGCAACCACCAACGGAACCTTTGGTAACCAGACCTTCGGTATGACCACAGGCACCCTTGGCTGCCAGACCAACCAGTCTGTTCAGTCCATGGCCATGTATATGGACAGCAACATCGACAAGGTTGCCCGTGACATGTCCCGCGGTTCCGGTGAAAACCTCGATACCCTTGCGGTATTGCTGGGCGTGGACGAAGCTGACCGTGACACCTTCCGCAAGGTGCTGCAGGACAACTTTGCCACCATCTTCCCGAGCTCTGATACCACCTCCGGCGAAGCGGTCGATGCCATCGTCGCGCTGCTGGAGAAAAACGAGTCACTCAGCAAATACGTAGCAGCCTGATCGAGGCTCGCTGAAGGGACGCGCTCTTGCGCCAGGGACGGCGCATCGCTCCACTCTCTACCGTTCAACCCCGGATGCAGCACATTCCATGGGCAACATGCTTCGCATTGGGCCAGTCCTGATCTGGCTCGCAGTCAGCCTGCCAACCCAGGCCGATACCCCTGCAGATACATCCGAGCTCCATCTCGATCCTGCCTGGCTCACACTGATCCATTACCAGCCCGACACCTTCGGTGATGGCTACACCAGCCAGGCCGACGACCCGGCCTTTTTTCTCAGCGAAGACGGCAAGCACTCGCCAAAGTCAGAGCTGCAGGCCACTCTGGAGGCAATACAGAAACCCGGCGAGGGTGATGACCACGCACGCTGCCAGTTTCCGGCAAGAACCACCTGGCTGCAGCAAGAGCTGAATCTGGCGCTGCCCGAAATCAGCTGCCCCGGATATCAGGAATGGTCTGAGACGCTCAACACCGAAACCGTGACCCTGGTGTTCGCCGCCTCATACCTGAACAGTCCGTCTTCCATGTTCGGTCACACATTCCTGCGCCTGGACCCGCCCCAGGACGACGAGGAAACCAATCTGCTGCTGGCCAACACGATTTCCTACGCGGCAGATGCTGCAGCTCACGACAGTGAACTGCTGTTTGCCTACAAGGGTATTTTTGGCGGCTATCCCGGAATAACCACCGTCCAGCCCTACTACGAAAAAATACGGCTGTACTCGGACATCGAGCATCGGGACCTGTGGGAGTACAAACTGAACCTCACCCAGGAAGAAGTGAACCTGATGATCGCCCACGCCTGGGAAATCAGGGATCGTAACTTTGACTACTATTTCTTCGACGAGAACTGTGCCTACCGCCTGCTGGCACTGATAGACATCGCGCGCCCCGGCACTGACCTTCTGGGCGAAGTAAGCACTCACGCGATTCCCTCGGACACCGTCCGCTGGGTAGTGGACAAGAACCTGGTCAGCGATGTGTATTACCGGCCGTCAGCCGCCACCTCGGTGGCCTACAGCCTTTCGACCCTGCCCGACGACCACCAGACCCTCTCGGCGGCCATTGCCAACGGTTATGTAGACGCCGATGCCAACGAAGTGAGCTCGCTGCCAGCCGAACAGCGAGCCCATATACTGGACGCGACCTACGATTATGTTCGTTATAAAAGCGAGGCCGACGGCTGGCCCCGGGAAATTGCGGCGCCACTCTCCCATGACCTTTTGAGAGAGCGCAGCCAGATCAACAACGTCCCGCCACCGGAAGAACCGCCCAGGCCGGTTGTGAGGGACGACCAGGGCCACGACACCTTCCGGATGAGCCTCGGGGCAGGCCAACTGGCACACAGGGAGTTCACTCAACTGACCCTGCGCCCCGCCTACCACGACATACTGGACCCTCCGGCCGGCTACCGCACCGGCGCCCAGCTCCAGTTCCTCCGCCTCGACGCGCGCTTGTATACAGACAACAACGAGCTGCAACTGGAACAGCTCACCGGCGTG
>LULX01000235.1_pt1 | contig 24864 bp, 30 predicted proteins | sample 729511 | NCBI WGS metagenome assembly LULX01 (sample SAMN03860278, study PRJNA289734) | marine metagenome | biome: seawater column; feature: ocean; material: water; isolation source: Red Sea water column Station 91 - depth 500m | place: Saudi Arabia: Red Sea | collected 2011-10-15 | depth 500 m
ACGTAAGACTGTTACAAAACGAAAGCCAGCTGCAAAACGTAAGACTGTTACAAAACGAAAGCCAGCTGCAAAACGTAAGCTAAAATGAAATAACTTTGACTAATTTTTTATCCAATCTTTAGTGTGACATTTACAATTACATTTGTTGCCACAAAAAATTCCAGCACAATGCGAGCAACGCAATTTAAGCATAATCTAAATTTACAAAATTTCTATTTAAGCGGCTAATTTAAGAAAAATATGGAAAAGTTGATTTTGGCTTAAATTAAATAGTAACTCATCTATTACCACATATGATAGGGAAAAAGATAGATGGTATTGAAGTATCAAATGCAGTCAAGAATATTTTAAAAAATGCAGTTGAAAAATTAAAATCAGAAAATATAACCCCATGTCTGGCCACGATCTTAGTGGGAGATAACCCAGCCTCTGCAACATATGTAAAAAATAAACACAAAGCATGTGAGGTAGTAGGAATTAAAACTAAAGATTATAAATTATCTGCGGAAACAACTCAAGAACAACTTAACGATGTTATTGATAAACTAAATCGCGATAAAGAAGTACATGGAATTCTAGTTCAATTACCATTACCAAATCAATTAGATGAATTTGCAACTGTTTCAAGCATATTCCCAATAAAAGATGTTGATGGATTAACGCCACAAAATATGGGATTATTATCAATGGGAAAATCTATCTTGAAGCCATGCACACCTTCTGGAATAATGGAAATGTTTTACTATTACAAGATTGGTATTGAGGGAAAAAGTGTAGTAATAATTAATAGAAGTAATCTAATAGGAAAACCACTATACAATTTACTACTACAAAATAATGCTACTGTGAGTACATGTCATTCAAAAACCAAAAATCTCAAGGAGATTTGCCAAAATGCTGACATAATTATAACTGCAGTAGGTGATCGTACAAAATTCAAACTAACATCAGATATGATAAAACAAGATGCAGTTGTTATTGACGTTGCGATTTCAAGACATGAAGGTAAATTGGTTGGTGATGCTGATTTCGATGATATTATTCAAAAAGCATCATGGGCTACTCCCGTTCCTGGTGGTGTGGGACCTATGACCGTTGCCATGTTATTAAAAAATACAGTTACAGCAGCATCACTAAACAAGGAAATTGTCGGTTAGTATACAAAAGGCTGCACTTAGAAAGTATCTACTCGAAAAACGAGATACAACATCAGCTGAGCTAAGAGAAATTTCAAGTGGTAAAATATCTCAAAACCTCAAACAAATTGATTTGTTTAATAGCTCACAAAATATTGCAAGTTATTTCCCAATTGGTAGTGAGGTTAACACTAATCATATAATGCTAGATATATTAGAACAAGGCAAAAACTTACTTCTGCCTAGGGTTGTAGGAGATAATCTAGAATTTTACACTGTCACCAGTCTTGAAAAATTAGAAAAAGGAAGATTCGATATAATGGAACCAAAAGATAGCTGTAAGAAAGCTGAAAAGATTGATTGTGTTTTAGTGCCTACAGTGGGAGTGTCAAAATCTGGAGTCAGACTAGGATATGGAAATGGATACTATGACAAATTTCTATCTACTACTAATGCAGTTAAAATATCATTAACTTATTCAAAGCAAATTGTAAAATCTGTACCTAGTAACACACATGACATCAAGATTGATTGGATAGTCACAGAAAACGAAATTATAAAATCTTATAGATAAGTCAAACCTTTTTTTCCAATGTCGGTCCTGGAGTATTTATTTTTCCAGAAAATTTTTTCAGCTGCACGATATGCACTTTTAATGGCTGACTCTAGTGTATCTCCTAATGCAGTAACGCCCAAGACACGCCCACCGTTTACAATAATTTTTTTATTTTGTTTTTTTGTCCCAGCATGAAATACATATGCATCATCATACATTAAATCTAGACCAGAAATTTCATCCCCCTTTGGATAAGATTCGGGATAACCCTTTGACGCTAAAACAACGCAAACTGCAGATTTATTTTTCCATGAAATTGGAGGCATTTTTTCTAATGTGTCATTAACACATGCATTCAAGTATTGAAAAAGATCTGAATTCATACGCATTAAGATTGGTTGACATTCAGGATCACCCATCCTGACATTATATTCAAGAACATATGGTTCACCATCCTTCAGCATTATTCCAGCATAAAGAAACCCTTTGAATGTAATTCCTTCATTTCTCAATGATGTAATTGTTTTATCGATAATCTTTTCTTGTATTTTTTGAGAAAGAACTTCATCTATTGCTAGTGTTGGCGAATAAGCACCCATTCCGCCAGTATTTGGTCCATTATCACCATCATAGACTCGTTTATGATCTTGACTTGTAGCCATTGGAATTACTCTTTTACCATCAGACAAAGCGATGTATGATGCCTCTATACCATCAATTCTATCTTCAATAATGATATTAGTTCCTGCATCACCGAATTTCTTATTCAGTAACATCATATCAATTGCATCTTTAGCCTCATCCTTACTGTCACAAACAATTACACCCTTTCCTGCAGCTAGACCATCAGCCTTTATGACAACATTATGTTCAGTTTCATTAACATATTCTTTTGCTGCTGTTGCGTCAGTAAACACCTCAAATGCAGCAGTAGGAATACTATTTCTCTTCATAAACTTCTTTGCCCAAATCTTACTTGATTCTAACTGTGCAGCGTCTTTTGTTGGTCCAAATATCTTCAAGCCTTTTTCATTAAATATATCAACAATACCCATTGCAAGAGGTGCCTCAGGTCCAACTACAGTAAAACAATCCTTTTCAGAAGCAAATTTTACAATATCATCTAAGTCGTCCACAGGAATTGGCACATTGTTTGATGTCCCTCCATTTCCGGGTGCAAAAAAAACTGTATCAACCTTATCACTTTGACCAAGTTTCCAGCCTATGGCATGTTCTCTTCCACCCGAGCCAATAACAAGAACGTTAACCAATATCTAAAATTCTGTTCTCTGGTATATAATCCAAATTGAAACTATTCATTTTTAAAAATAGAAAGCAATTTTGGCAATGTTTCCACTGATGTTGCCTGTACTGAAAGAGACATATCATTTGACATAACAGTTTTTTCAGGATTTACCTCAATCAAAATTACACCATTTTGTTTTGCATACACAGGTAATGTGTTTGCAGGCGAGACAACTAATGACGTACCAACAATAATCATCACATCACATGCACTTGCCTCCTTAATTGCACTTTGCCAAATATTCTGTGGTAAAGATTCCCCAAACCAGACAACATCAGGCCTAAGCATACTTCCACATTTACATTTGGGCGGAAGTGATTCAAAATTCTCAGTTATATTGTCAGCAAAATCACAAACTGTACATTTGATTCGGATTATACTCCCATGAAGTTCTAAAACATTTGTACTTCCAGAACGCTGGTGTAACCCATCAATATTTTGTGTCAATACCACTACATCCTTGAATTCCTCCATCTGAGAAATTGCAAAATGACCCTCATTTGGTTTTGCAGCTAGTATGTTTTTCCTTCTATCCTCATACCATTCCCAAACTAACTTAGGGTCATCATAGAACGCACCTATCGATGCAAGCTTCATAGGATCATATTTTCTCCAGTGACCGTCTTTTCCTCGAAAAGTAGGAATTCCACTTTCTTGAGAAATTCCTGCCCCAGTTACAAAAACTATCTTCCTAGAATCCTTTAATTTCTGAGCAACAGTGTCAAACATTTTCATTCATCTTATGTCAGAGAGCTTACTTACTGTTATAAGAGATAAACACACGAGAGCGATATATGGAATTGGTAAATGAGTTTGATCTAAAAAAGATTGAAGAAACAACTAAAGAATATCTTTCAAAACTAGATTTACAAAAACTGATTAATGAATCAGCAGATAAACGAGAAAGAATTATGTTCATTGAAGGTCCACCCACATTAAACGGAGAACCACATGCAGGTCATCTTAGGGGTCGCGTCTTCAAGGACTTGTGGTACAGATTTAATACACTTGATTCAAAAAATGTGATTTTTAATGCAGGCTGGGATACTCAGGGTCTTCCAGTTGAATTACAGGCTGAAAAAGAACTTGGGATTAAAAATGGTAAAAGTGAAATTTCAACTCCGCTACAAATTGAAAATTTGGTTGCCGAATGTAAAAAAATTGTATCAAAATTTCATAAGAAATGGGTTGATGTTGATGAAAAACTAGGAATGTCATTCAACCAAGAAAATGCGTACTGGACGTACAATGATGAATATATTGAAAGGGAATGGCAGTTATTAAAACACGCTCATGAAAATGGCATCCTTACTGAGGGATATAGAGTCGTTGCATACTGCCCAAGCTGCCAAACTTCGCTAAGTCATTCTGAAGTTAATCAGGGTTATGAGATTGTTAAGGATCCTTCTTTGTATTACAAAGTAAAACTGCTAGACGAAGATGCCTATTCAATTGTCTGGACTACTATGCCGTTTACATTGGTAACAGATGCAATGATTGGGTTCAATCCAGATGAAGAATATGTTTACGTGTCAGTAGATAACGAGACATGGATTATTGGAAAAATTCGTCTTGAAGAGTTTATGAAAGAAATCAGAGTAGAAAATTACAAAGTGTTGAAAACAGTTAATGGCTCTGAATTTGAAGGTAAAAAATACATTCATCCTCTGCTAGACATAGTACCAGGCTTGGACAAGCTGTCAAAGCAAAAAAACTATCACATTACAATTGCTGAGAAGTTTGTTGATGTTAATACTGGGACAGGAATTGTGCATCTTTCCCCAGCAAATGGTGAGGATGACTATAATATAGCTATGAAGCGGAAAGTTGAGATCTTTTCTCCTATCGACGACGAGGTAAAGTTTACGGAGGATGCAGGTAAATATGCTGGAATGTTTGTGCGTGATGCCGATGAAAAAATTGTGGAAGATATTAAAGAAAAAAACGCTTTGGTGAGAATTGGTAAAATTAAACACAAATATCCACTATGCTGGCGCTCTAAACACAAACTGGTTTGGCTTACAAGAAGAGAATATTTTTACATGCTTGATAGACTTGACAATAAAGCTATTGACGCGGCACAAAATGTTGAGTACTTTTTTGAGCAACCGAAAAATAGATTTTTAGAAATCATAAAAGAGAAACACCCTTGGTGCATATCAAGAGAAAGATTTTGGGGCTGTCCATTGCCAATCTGGAGTTGCACCGAATGTGAAAATAAAGAGAGATTATTTTCAAGAAAAGAAATTATTGAAATGGCAGATGAGCTTCCTGATGGACCTGACTTTGAGTTACACAGACCATGGATAGATAGAATTACTATAAAATGTAAAAAATGTGCTGCAAAGATGCAACGAGAAGAGTTTGTGCTAGATACATGGCATAACAGCGGTGCTGCACCTTTTGCATCACTAAGTGATGATGAATACAAGAAAACAATTCCAGCACCATTTTTCACAGAAGGTATTGATCAAACTCGTGGCTGGGCATACACACTTTTGATTGAAAATGTAATTTTTAACAATAAAGGAATTTCACCTTACAATTCATTCCTATTCCAAGGACACGTTCTTGATGAAAAAGGTAACAAGATGAGTAAGAGTACTGGAAATGTTCTTGATGCATCTGAACTGTTAAGCAAATATCCAGTTGATCTTACAAGATTTTATTTTATGTGGAAGTCAAGCCCGATTGAAACTCTTAACTTTAGTACAAAAGAACTCGTGTCTAGACCATACCAAATTTTAAGCACACTTTTTCACATTCATCTATACTTTAAGCAGAATAGCGAATATGACAAATTTGATATCAGTCAAACAACTATTGATTGGGCAAAAAATAAGGGCTTGCTTGATCATGTAGATGTCTGGTTACTATCCAAGCTTCAAAAAACAATCCAGATGTGTACGGAATCAAACAAAAACTGTAAATTTCATGAATCAGCAAAAGCTATTGAAGATTTTCTAATTAATTCATTGAGTCAAATTTACATCCCAATGACAAAACAACAACTTTGGGATGATGATGAAACTAAGAAAGATAAACGACATGCAATCTACGCAATCCTAGCAAATGCACTAAAAAACTTGGATGTCTTGATACATCCATTTTCTCCATTTACTAGTGAATATTTGTATCAAACAATATTTGATCATAAAGAATCAATACTCCTAGAATTATGGCCAAAACCGGTCTCCTCCTTAATTAATGAAAGTATTGAAGAATCGTTTGACTTGATGATTGATGTAGTTTCTGTTTCTGCAGCAGCAAGAATGAAGGCAAAATTGAAAAGAAGATGGCCACTAAACCAAGCAATAATCTGTGTTGAAAAAGGAGAACATAAAAAAATAGAACTATTATCTGACCTGCTACGTTCTCAATTAAATGTAGAAGAATGCAAAATTATTGAGTTAGAAAATCATGTTGGTATAGCGGAATTACTTGAAATGAAAAAGGCAGGCTTGCCGGTTATCGCAAAAGTAGAACTTGAGCGTAAGGGAATTGGACCCAAAGCAAAACAACACATGGGAAAACTACTAGAAATTTTTGCAAGTACAGACCCAGAGGAAATAGTCGAAAATCTGGATAAAAATGGCTCGTTTACATTTGATGTTGACGGCAACAAAATTTCTCTAGATAATGATGATTTCATCGTAGATTTTGATATTCAAGAGGGTTTTGCATACTCAAAAAGGAATAATCTCATAGGAGTAATCTCTACCACAAGGAATGAAGAACTAATGGCAAAAGGTCTAGTCAAAGATCTTGCGAGAAGATTACAGTCACTAAGAAAGGAACGTGGTTATAATCCAACTGATGTACTAAACACTGCGTCGGTTTTGGATTTAGATCAAGAATCATTAGACATGTTAAAAGATAAGACCGAGGAACTTGCATTTTTGGTCAGAGTCAAACAGGTGAATTTCACACATACATGCAAAGAATACAAAGATGATGATATTGATGGTCAGAAAATCAAGATTTCTGTGGAATGAGTAGCTTTTAGCTGGGGAATAATCACTAAGGATTAGTCTCCATATCTCTCTGGAGCTTCATCCATTGCTTTTGTTATCATCCTTGCAAACTCTGGATCTTTAAATAATTTATCAAAGTGTTCTGTAATTTCTTTTTTACATCGTTTGTTCAACTCACAGTAATTTGTTAGTTTTTTCTCTCTTGCTCCACGGTAGATCATCCATATCCTCTGCTTTTTCATTAATTATTTTCTCAATCGCTTCAAGTTTTTCCTTATCATCCAATATCATAGATTACATATGCTAGAATATGAGCTTGATCTTGAAAAAATAGGCGTAAATTAGGTTGAAAGCTAATCAATAACAAGTAGTGAATAGCTGAACAATGATCATAAATACAAAAAATGCATAAACTATGTATGGTCAAGCAGATTAGTCTTGATACCTGGTCACTTGACCATCTTACAAAGCTTTTGAAAAAGGGCTCCAATATTGTAGAAAAAACAAATACGCCTATTGTTCTCTACCGACAGACTATGGAGGAAAAGGATGACTCTCATGAAGAGATAATATGTACATTGGTAAAAGACAACATTATAGAGCAACTAGTCATCTCTGGTGGAATGATAGTTCCAACGTTTAAACAGCAATTTGTATTCACACTAGAAGAATTCCCTGATAGGCTCTTAAGAAAAAGTAAAGATCTATTCCTAGAAACAGTTGAGCTTTTAGAAGATAAATTAAAGTAGATAACCACCTGCTACGATTATAAACTTCTAACTTTGATATTTTTTATGCGATTATTGGAATATCAGGTCAAAGAACTATTCAAAGAATATGGCATCAAAGTTCCACCAAGTATTGCCTCAAAGGATATAGAAAAAGGAAGAGAAGATGCAAAAAAGATTGAATATCCGTTTGTTATAAAGGCACAAGTTCCTGTAGGGGGACGTGGGAAGGCTGGTGGAATACAAAAATGCCACAATGAGGATGAACTGGAATTAAAATATCCACAGGTTTTAAACATGGCAATCAAAGGTGAAAAAACTCGTGCTATTCTTCTTGAAAAAATGACTGAATATGAAAAAGAAATCTACCTATCTCTATTTCTGAATAGAAGTAAAAGATGCTATACTGTTATTTCTTCAGCTGAGGCAAAGGATATTGGGCTAGGTGAAAAATCTATACCATACTTTGTTGATGTATTACAAAGATTATCAAAATTAACTGTGGAAAAGGAGGCAGAACTAGTAGAAATTAATCCACTTGTTATTCTCAAGGATGGCTCTATGATTGCGCTTGATGGAAAAATGATGACTGATGATAATTCTAATTTTAGGCATGAGGAACTCTTGAAATATAGAGAACAAACCGAGTTAGAAGAAAAGGCGGAGAAAAGTGGATTCTCATTAGTAGAATTAGATGGTAATATTGCTGTAATTGGAAATGGTGCTGGATTGGTTATGTCCACATTTGATATGCTAGCCGACAATGGTGGAAAACCTGCATGCTTTCTTGATGTTGGAGGAGGTGCAACAGAATCATCAGTTTATGAAGCTCTAACTTTGATTAGCAAAATGAATAATGTTAAAGCTATACTAGTAAATCTTTATGGTGGAATTGTTAAAACAACAATAGTTGCTTCTGCATTTATCAAAGCATATGATAACAAATTGATTGATCTTCCAGTTTATGCAAGATTAATGGGAGCAGAATCAGAAAAATCAAAAGAAATGTTGAAAGACACAAAAACAAAAATGTTTACGTCTGTTGAACAGGCAATTAATGGAGTTGTAATGGAAGTGACAAAAACTGGCTGATATTTTTGAATTATTAAGAGGGAAAAAGAATGCGGACGGAAGTTATGAAAAGCAGTCAGTTATAGTTCAAGGTATCACGGGAAAATTTGGTTCTGTGCATACTAAATTAATGCTAGAATATGGTACAAATATTGCAGCTGGTGTTACACCCGGAAAAGGTGGTCAAAAATTTCAGGATGTTCCAATTTATGAAACTATGAAAGAGGCTGTTACCGCAAGCAAAGCAAAGATCTCTATTGTTTTTGTCCCTGCAAAATTCTTTTTGGAAGCTGCTAGGGAAGCCTTTGAAGCTGGGATCAAGCTTCTTATTGCAATCCCAGAGCATGTTCCAGTTCGTGATGCCATGCAAGCTATTGAAATTGCTAAACAAAACAATGCAATTATGATTGGACCAAATACTCCTGGAGTGATAATACCAGGTCTCATTAAAATTGGAATTATGCCAGCAAGCCCATTTATGCATGGTAATATTGCGGTTCTATCAAAAAGTGGAACACTTCTTTATGAAATTTCCAATAATTTGACCACATCAGGATTTGGCCAAATTCTTACTCTTGGAATAGGAGGAGACCCAATTAATGGAACTAGAATGACTGATGCTTTTGATATGGTGAAGGATGAACCAGAGCTTGAAGGAGTGGTAATTGTGGGCGAAATTGGTGGTCAAGCGGAAGAAACCCTAGCTGAGCATATTATTGAAATTGGTTTCAAAAAACCAGTTGTTGGATATATAGCTGGAAGGAAGGCTCCAAAGGAAAAAAGAATGGGTCATGCTGGTGCAATAGTCATGGGAAATTATGGATCAGCTGAATCTAAAATATCTATGTTCTCAAAAGCCAATATCCCAGTTGCAAAGAGACCCGTAGAAGTGCCTATATTATTAGCTGGTAAATTGGAGAAAAAATAGTTTATACATTGGAGTTTTAGTGGTTTAACAATGCCAGTAACAGATCCTGAAAAAAAACAGATTGCACAAAAGGCACGACTTCATATGAAAATATGTTTTCATTGTGGTGCAAGAAACTCTTTGGCTGCAACGAGATGTAGAAAATGTCATAACAGCTATCTACGACTGAAAAATAGAACACTGGGAGTTAAAAAATCATAATTTAACTATGATAATTTGATTGTGATTTCCTCACCATTATCAATCGGTACAGTAACTGACTGAACATTTGGATTACTCCTAACATGAGATAAATAATGTGCCATCATTTCGTTGAACCTTTCCGGGAGCAGAATATTATCAGCTCCTATTATCCCACCCTTTCTTACTAGTGGCAGGCAAAGATCAAAATATTCTATATAACTTTCCTTATCTGCATCAATGAAAATAAAATCAAAATAATTTTTGCCGAACTCTTCCTTTATCTCATGTAAAATTTTTCTAGCCTCCCCCTTCCTGATCTTAATTAGAGAACTTACTCCAGCCTCCTCAAAGTTACGTGTTGCCTTATCAATCTTGAATTGCTCCCTGTCAATTGTTATAATCTGACCATCAGATTTGGTGTTTAACATTACTGCATCGGCAAACCAGAGCCCAGAATAACCCACAGACATGCCTATTTCCAGAATTTTTTTAGCATTTATCGACATTAGTAGAGTATTGTAAAGCATCCCAATGTTTTTTGATATACAGTTCAGTCTCTTCTCGCTGGGAACTTCATCCCGGTGACTGTTCTCATAGTCAATGTCCTTTTCTAATCTTGATAGTACATTCTGGATTTTTTCATTTACCATTATTCTTTAAATTACCTAATGCATGATATATAATGTTGGCAGAATCGGCAAAAAATCTTGTACCTAAATTTTTTGATGAGACCGGTACAACATATGATGGCGTTGTTTCGTATGGCACGCTAGGAAAGGACAAGTACTGGAAGAGAAAGATATTGGAACAAATTTCTGATGGAATTTCTTTCTTGGATCTTGCATGTGGAACTGGCATTCTTACTAGAAAAATTGCGGAAAAATTTCCCAGAGCAAAGATAGTTGGCATTGACATAACCAAAAGCTATCTAGATATGGCAAAGAAAAATTCAAATTCGTTTGACAATATATTGTTCATTCTTGACGATGCGGAAGAATTCAAACTGGATTCAAAGTTTGATTGTATTACCGCATCATATCTGCCAAAATATTGTGACCCGGAAATACTTGTAAAAAATTGTGTGGCACATCTCAAACCTGACGGCAAAATCATCTTCCATGATTTCACATATCCAAAAAATCCATCTGTCAGAGGTCTGTGGAACTTCTTTCTTACTTTCCTGCGGTTGGTTGGATATTTCATTCCAAGTTGGAGGGATGCGCTAATCGGACTACCAAAGCTGATTCGAAGAACCAAATGGCTGGATAGTTATTCTGATGTAATGGAAAAAAATGGATTGAAAGTCAACCACCAATATCTTACATATGGTGCATCTGCCATCTTAACAGGGACAAAATAATTATGGCATATTTTTTAAAATGTTTTTTGCAGTAAGGAGACTGATTTGTGCCAGATCATAATCTTGATCCATACATAAGGCCTTTTTGAAATATTTGATAGCTGATGGCATATTACCCATCTCCCCAATAGAAAGACCCTTGTACGCAAGAGCCATGGCATTTCTCTTATCATGATTAAGTACAGAATCATAACAAGAAATCGCTTCAGAATATTTTTTCAAGATATGTAACACTGAACCTTTGTTAATTAGGGCATCCAGATTTTCTGCCTTGATAGATAATGCTTCTTCATACATCCGTAATGCCCCGTTAAAACGCCCTAAATTTTGTAATGTGACACCTTTGTCAACCATGACATTCAGATTATCAGGCTCTATATCCAAAGCCATATCATAATATTCTAACGCCATTACATAATTTCCATCTTCACATAGCTCATATGCCTGCTCTAGTAGCTTTTCTAATTTTTCCTGCACTAAAGTTAGTTAAAAAACTGTAATAATATATTTTCAATTTAGCTTTTAGCTGACAATTACTTCAGAAAGTATAAACTAAACCAAAATTTGAATTACTATGACTATATTGGTTTTTGAGGCTTTTATTGAATGGATGACCTCTCTTATTGCGGAGTATCTTTATGTAGGTGTCTTTTTTGCCGCGCTAATTGAAACAATAATTCCTCCAATTCCTACAATGGCAGTATTTCCAACTGCTGGATTTCTTGCATACCAAAATGGTCTTGAAATATACCAAGTTATTTTATTAGGAATTATTGGAGGAATTGGTGCCTCCATTGGTTCAACAGTGATATATCTAATCGCATTAAAATTAGGTAGAAGAGCATTATTGAAATACCTAAAATATGTTAAAGTTTCTGAAAAAAAATTAACTAGGGTTGAAAATTGGTTTCAAAGATATGGTGACAAGGCAGTGTTATTTGGAAGAATGGTTCCAGTTTTTAGAGAAATGATTTCCATACCAGCTGGATTATTGAAAATGAAATTTGCAAAATTTCTCACGTATACTGTTCTAGGTTCATGTGGTTGGAGTATTACTTTAATTTTTATTGGATATTATTTTGGGAATGCTGCCTTTGAATTTTGGTAGTTTTTCATTAAGAAGAATCTTTATCTCGTGGATCAAGACTCAATGATTTGTTAAAACACTCAACAGCTTCATGATGTCGCCCCATACTTCGTAGTGTTATGCCTGTAAGATTCCATAAATCAGGATCTTTTTGATCAAGCAAAATAGCCTGTTGAAATAAATCTAATGCCACATCAAAATCTCCTTCTTCAAGTTTAGATTTTCCCAATGTTACCAAAGTTTCAACAGACTTAATTTTATAACACCCAAATAATTAAGATACTTTTACTATTTATTTTAAAAATTTTGTACATGAACAATCAAGTATCAAGCATGTACCAATACTATCAACATGATTATTAGATGAATGAGTGCACCTACTATCTTTACAAATTCGACGCTGAGCTTCTCGCATTATTACTTTTTGAGCAATTTCATTGGCCTCTTCCATAGTGCAGCCTTTTTTGTCGATATAATAGTGAACAATATGACTATACAACATATCAGGATCGAACGTTTTTTCTTGTATCACAATATCTATACGCACTCAATGAATATAATGCTGATCTAAACTTCCAAATATAGAAAAATTTACTATAATTTGATGCGATAATAGTCCCATCGTTCAGGGTCAAATTTAGTAACAAATTCAGCTCTCTCAAAGCTTTTAGTACGTTTTTCTATTACATCCCTTAATGCAAAACTAGTAAGAAACTCATACCTCATTGTATGAGCCTGCATCAAAAATAACTGCCTCATCATATGCCCACCACCAAGACCCCAATATCCCATTTTAAGAGCAATTGGTTCTAGAAACATAGTGTTTCGCTTGCCTTGGTTCTCATCCCTAACTTCAACTCTAAATTTGTAATTTTCTAATGGGCCACCCTTTGCAAATCCGATAATTGGACCGTTTGTATCACCTAAACGAACAGTGTTCAAAAGTACATCATTATCGTTAATCGATTCCCCAAAATCTTTTTCTTCTAAACGTAACGGTCTTGGAAGTTCAAGATAAATAGAATGTAGTGTATCCACAAATGTTTTATCTTTTCTAATTGGCATTGATTCTATTTTGGATACAAGTTTTAGATTATCGTAAAGAAAATCACTTTGGATTTGAATTTCCTTTTGACGTAATTTCATGAATTCTTGAACATTTTGCATAAAGTTTCTACGCATATGTTTTGGTAAACACCGTAACACCATCTCACACATATCTGACTCGCCTCCGATAAGCCCCTCAAAATACATTACAGAACGTTTGATCATCAACGCTGGATTCCAAGCAGATGCATGAGAATTCATTTTTGCTAGATGTAATGCCTTTGAAAAATCACCAAGTGCATAACCAGTAACACGGTCAATTATAGAAAGTAACCAACCCAACCAAAGATAATGTTTCTGCATTTCAGGGTTGTCTTTTGTAATTTCTGAAATTTGAAAACATTTTTCAATCTCCTTTTCTGCTCTTTCTCTTAAATGACCCTCCCAAGGATATACCGTTCTAAGAATCAATACTTTAATAATTTCAAAGTCAATTCCTGCTTTAATTATAAGATCTTTTATGGTTGAATCTAATGAGATAGATTTCAAGACATTTTCTTCATGTGGTTTATCAACACTTTTTTCAGGATCAAAATCATGGAAAAGTGCTGAAACGTATAGATATTTCAAATCGTCATCGGAAAGTTCTGGAATGCTTTCTTCCCCGCCACAAACTAATAAAGTTCCTAGTGTGACTTCTAATTCGTGATCAATGTTATGGTATCCATAATATGCAGTGCCTAATCCATTAGATTCAAAAATGTCTATTGTATAATCAAGCATTTTTTCAAAACATGGTTGTGTTAATCCATTTTTTTTGCCCATTTTCATGATTTTATCTCTAAGAATTGATGGTGTCGTAATTGAAGACAATAAAATTTTCATCTAATTTCTTGTTTTTAAATTATTTTACTATGTAAACATATTTTCAGTATAATTATGAATAGAAATAACTAATACTTGGATAAAATTATTTTAAATTTGATTGAATCATACTGAAAATTTGTTGACTGAATTAATTCTTCTTAAAAAATCTATGGATATACAATTTTCATTAATGGTTAAAAAAAATCAGTATAATCTAGATGATGTAATAATTTTCAAAAAAAATCTACCAATTAGGGGAAAAATAGTTAAGGGTGATGAAAATATTTCAGACAGTTTTGTGTACCAGATTAAGGCCGTGATTCATGAGCCAATGTTAGCAAAAACATTATCTAGCGTAATGTTAGGTCCAAATTATAAATTCGAAGAGCTCAAAATACGTATTGATAGCGCAACAGAGAATTTGAACTCGGTGTTATTAGTGGTTAATTTGATTAATAGCATTCAAAAAAAATCCAGAGTTGAATTAACCATGAATATTGTAAAAATAATTCAAAAATAAATTACTGCTTTTTATGAGAATAAAGATCATACATTTTTCTATGCTTTGGGTTTGATAAAACATCGTATGCCATGTTTATTTGAGCCATCTTCTTCTCTGCATGGGCGTCCTGTTTTTTATCTGGATGCCATTTTTTGGCAAGTGTCCTAAATTGGTTTTTTATCTCAGATTGATTTGCAGTTTTATGAACTTCCAAAATTGCATAATAATCAGGAACATCATTTTCGAGTAATGATTTTCTAAACTCTTCATCACTGAATTTTGTTTTTTCCCTACGTCCTGACTTTACCTCATCACTCATCCATTCAGAATGGTATTTTTCATAATCCCGATTTTTTTGAGAAGCCCAATCTTCCTTATCATATTCAGTTTTCTTTCTGAATATTGTACCCCGTGCAAGAAAAACTAGAACACCCACTATTACAGCGCCCGCAATTGAGAATACGATTACTTGATCGCTTTCACTAATACCATAATTCCCATTACTTACATCAACAGAGTTTACATTTTGACCAGTATGGTAAAAGAATTGGTTTTCTACAACTGAATTTCCGTATGAAACGGATATGTCATACATTCCATTTTTGTCTAGCATATAATTTCCTAGAACAATATTATGTGTAAAGTCACCTGCTGTAATTACAATTTCTTCATTTGCTACTACAATTTTTTCAGAGCTAGTAATAGTAATCTGAAATAGCGTTTCATTAGAAATATTTCCATAAATTGTAACCACATCAGCATTAGTGTAAATTGGAAGATCGACGGAAATGCTTACAGAATCTGCCAATGCGTCAAGTGGTAGAAATAATAAAAAAGGAATCAAGAAGTAAAGGCAAAATTTATGTCTCATTTAATATTCGTCATTATACTTGGGTTTTATTTGAGTAACTAGTAGAAAAATAGGCTAAAATGATGAAAAGTACGCCAAGTTCATTCATTTTTGTGCAAATCATAGTCACAAAAATGTGAAATGTCTTTCACAATATTTCGCTAATACTAGAATAACACCCAGTTTTGGTATGACAGAAGGTTATTGCGTAAAATGTAGAACAAAAAGAGAGATGAAAGGTACATCTGCTGTAACCCTAAAAAATGGCAAACCAGCCACAAAGGGAACCTGTCCTACATGCAACACAAGTATGTTCCGAATAGGTAAAATTTAGGAACAACTTCACTTTTTTCCTTATTGCTGACAAGCAATTATTTTGAACTAATTTTATCCTGAATTTGTGCAAGTATTAGTTTGGCTTTTTCCTTGTTTTCAAATGATTCATGCTTTTCATCCATAATACTATCAATCTCATAGCTTTTGTCAACCAAAATATCAGCCACGTGATTGTCTAATGTTCCATTGCCGATTAAATAATAAGCAAAGACTGTGTTTTTTTGACCGATTCTATGTAGTCTATCTTCAGCCTGACGATGTATTGCGGGACTCCAATCTAATTCAGCAAATATGATATACTTTGCACGTGTAAGATTTATCCCAAGATTGCCTGCACGTAGACCAGCAATCATTAATTTTGTATCACCGTTTTGAAAGTCATCAATGCCTTTTTGCCTAATTTTATCAGTTTGACCACCAATAATTGCGGCGGGAGAAAATTCTGCCAAGCTTTCATGTAACAATTTGTGAATGTATTTATGATGACAAAAAACTACAACACTCTCTTCAATTTCCATGATGTTTTTAACAAAGTTGATAACATGAGGTAACTTGGCTATGCCCGCTACCTGTCTTTCATTTTGTATTGCCCTATTATACGATGCCGACCTGTCAAATTCGGTCTTTGCATTTTTTTGTTCCTCTTCTAATTTTCCCCAGATCTTGTTTAATTCATTTTTATAATAATTTACATCCGCATCTATTATTTCCCTATACCTAACTTTTTCTTTTAGATCCTTTAGTACGTCAGATTTTTTTCTACGAAGCATCACATGTTTTTCTAACTCACGACGTAAACTCTCACGCTTACTTTCAAGTACAATTGCGTTTCCTTTGTCATTAAGATAACAGAAATACTCACAGAACTCCTTAAAATTACCTAGAAGACCTGGCTTTAGTATATCAACAATAGGCCATATTTCGGAACCATGGTTGTAAATGGGAGTACCAGAAAGTCCAACTCTATAGTTTATTGATTTCATTGCTGCAAGTTTTTTTACAGCAGCATACTTTTGGGTTGTTTTAGAACGAAGATGTTGAACTTCATCACAAACAAGTGTTCGGATATTTAGCTTTGATAGATCCAACACTCGCTTATGAAGTAACTCATAATTTATGATATAGAAATCAAACGTTCCAATATTTTCTGCTTTGCCTATACGTATCATTGTAGTACTCGGTACTTGGTCTATCACAATTCGTCCGTTTCTGCTTTTTTTACTCAAGAACCTTTCTATTTCACGCCTCCAATTACCTAGTGTGACAAGTGGTGCTACTACAAGAACTGGTAATGCCTGTTTTTCTGATGCTATATATGCCAATGTTTGAACTGTTTTCCCAAGACCCATATCATCAGCTAGTAGTGCATTACCGGATGATTTTAAAAGAAAATCTAAACCCTCTTTTTGAAAGTTTAACAATTTTCCTTGAAACTGTTTTCCTGGTGTTGCTTTTGAAAGCTTTTCAGTTTTCATGGGTTTTGGTTTTTTTATTGATTTAGCAGACATTTTTCTTTGCCATGTAGATTTTGATAAAATTTCTAATGGATATTTTTCAGAAATCCATTTGATTTGTTTTATACTGTTTGCATCATCAGGGATTATTGCTTCATTAGGACCATCACCGTACCATAGCTTAGGAATTAATTTTGATATCATCATTATTGCCCTAACACCAGTTATTTTCCAAGTCCATGTCCCAGAATACTTGTCTAGCACATATTCAAGCGTTCCAAAGTTTTTCATAGTTATTCGTGATTTTACGCAGTAGTTTTGGTGGTTTATGAATCTTGATTTTTTGCTTAGATTAACAAATTATGTAAATATAGATAGGAACAAATCTATTTAGCTGTAATTTAAAGGAATTTTTAACGGTATTAATCATCATTAATCATGCTTATGTTCTACTTCATGGCAATCACAATTACAAAGATGTGTTTTATGATCGTTTAAGCAATCTATACATTCGTAATGCTTGTGATTTTCACAATTCGCACATCTCATATAATAATTTAGGATTAGTATTAGAAAAGTTTTTGCTAGATATCAAAATCATTAATAACAAGGTTTAGAATCGAATTTTTTTAAGAAACAAGTTATAAGGTAAATTTTCTAAAACGAAACAGTGAGTCTGAAAAGATACATAGCTAAAAGGGGTCTTACAATGTTTGGCGTTTTGATGGTAACTCTACTATTAACAATAACAATAGTTGGGTCTAACATGGATGTTATTCTAAAACAAGGGGTAATCTACCAAGTAAGGTCAGAAATAACTGAAAATACTGCAATCGCTGAAAGCTTTGCAAGCGTTGATGAATTTGAAAAATTCGTTGAAGAACAGATAGACCAAAGAATAAAGACGCTTGGACTTGATGCTCCATGGTATTCTCCTCAAAGAATTGGATTCTCTATGTATAAGATACTGATTCTTGACTTTGGCCATGCTACATTTCTTACAAGTGATTCTGGTTCTTCTGCTGTAGGTGATATATTACTAGAAAAGATTCCAAGAACTGTTTTGCTTTTCACTACAGCTACAATCATCATTTCTATAATTGGAATACTTTTGGGTGCATTATCAGCTAGTAAAGTTGGTTCGGCAGTTGATCGAATAACCTCAATGTTTGCGGTCGTTAGCAGTAGTTTTCCTGTGTGGTGGATAGGTATGCTCATGATCTTTTTGTTTGCATTTACGTATCATGTATTTCCTGCAAGGGCAACTCCATCTATTCTTCCAACTGAACCAGGTTATATCATTGCGTTACTTTACCATATGGCACTACCATTGATTACAATTGTAATGATTGGGTTCGGAGCATGGGCATATCTTGTACGCAATTTTATGGTAGGAACTATGCAAGAAGATTTCATATCTGCAAAGAAGACAATAGGCATAGATAAAAATAAGATTGTATACAAACATGCCTTAAAAAATGCTGCATCCCCAATTATCACCATTCTAGCACTAAGCCTTTCAGGATCATTGGGTGGTGCAATAATTACTGAGGCAGTATTTGATTGGCCAGGGATGGGGCGCCTTTATTTCGAAGCAATTAGCGTTATGGATTTACCGGTAATCATTGGTGCAACCTATGTACTGACTGTATTATTTTTAATCAGTATTTTTGTTGCAGATTTGCTTTATGGATACTTTGACCCAAGGGTGAAAACGGAATGAGTAGTATAGATTCATCAGAACTCAAACGAGAATTTATCAAAAGCAAAACTGGTCTTATTGGTATTGCAATTTTGTCTAGTCTTTTTATCGTGTCATTAATAGCTGCTACAACAATTCCGATTGATACATTCAAACAATGGAATAATCCTAACAACTGGATTTCATATCCAAAAGCAACAATGCCTATATGGGTAAACTATTTTCTAGAAGACAAAATTCCTGAACATGTTATAATTGAAAACCCGTCAGCAATAACTAAAAAAGATGTTATATCAGTAACATCTCACCAATTTACTATAGAATACATATATGACGATTTTCCAAATGATTTTATTTATGAGTTTAGTGCAGAATACTCTGATTCTCCACTGCTACAGATTTCTGTAATCAGACCAGACCAAAACAAAATGCTTCTCTTATCTACCTCACTCCCATATTCTGATGAAAAAATTACTCATCATCAAAGAATTTTTTCAACTGACGACAGTATTAGAAAAAATACTCAAATAGAATCTGCTAAAATGAAACTATTCAGAGAAAATGTATCAAGCGAAGATTTGATCTTTGCTGATGAATATGGTCATGTCCTAAAAGGAAATTATTTGTTTTTAGTAAATCTTTACGATACTAGAAACCATACAAAAATTATTGATTCCAAATTAATTCTTGGCGGAAAAGCATTTGGAATAATGGGAACTGACGAACTGCGTAGAGACCTGATAGTTGGTCTTCTATGGGGAACTCCATTAGCATTATTAATTGGAATTTCTGTAGCAATAGGATCTGTAGTAGTAGGATTAATCTACGGAGTATATGCTGGTTTTAAGGGAAGAAAAACTGATGAAACTATGATGAGGTTTAATGATATAATATATGCACTTCCTGCACTTCCATTTTTGATAATACTGGCAGTAACCATCAGTAATAGTATATTTATGATGATTGGATTCCTAATGATCTTCAGCTGGGTTGGAATTGCAAAGGTTTCACGAAGCATGTCACTCCAAATTAAAACAAAACAGTATATCGAGGCATCAAAAATCATGGGGCAAAAAGATTCTAAAATAATTTTCAAACATATTATTCCTCAGTTATTACCATATGCTTTTGCAAGCATTGCAATTTCAGTCCCTGCGGCAATTACAACAGAGGCAGGTCTAAGTTTTCTGGGCTTAGGAGACCCAACATTTCCTACATGGGGGCAAATCTTACATGATGCAAATGTTTTCGGTGCTGCAGCTAGAGGCTTATGGTGGTGGATAGTTCCACCCGGCGTGATGATTGCAATTACGGGGCTTGCTTTTGTATTTATTGGAAATGCACTAGATGCTATAGTAAATCCAAAACTAAAAAGATAGTATCATATCAAAATTCAAATCTTCTAATCATATTCACTACAACATCATTTAGTTTTATTGTGTAAACTGCACTATTTTCATCATTTGATTCGGAAAGTTTTTCACCAAATTCTGTTTTATCTTTTCCACGCTCAAAATTCCCACCTGACTCCTTAATACATAAAGGAAATTTTTTCATCTGTAGGTTACTTTTCAACAAACCTGCAATGAATTTTTTATATTTTTCAGTGTCATTCCAGTCAGTACCCTGTTCTTGGCATACCGCGATCCAAATATCAACAGTATTCTGATAAATTACTTTTTTTCGGATCTCATCAAGTGCAAGAACTGACATTTAATCACACAATATTAAAAATCTGCACGTTTCATTTTAGAGCCACAGCGAGGACAATTACCACCCTTGAATCTGTGGTTACAGGTTAGACAAACATACTTTATACCAGTGCCCTGACCCTGACCAAACAATCCTCCACCAAGACCAAAGCCTGAACCACCAGAACCCTTCATTCTTGCCATATACTTTTTTCGTAAAATTAATGGGAAGATTATGAATATGGCCAGCGCAGCACCAAGTCCATAAGGGAATGGTAGAACTAATTGTAAACCAATACTAATGCCTAAAGATGCAAATAAGAATATTAAATATATCTTGTAGTTGATCAATTTGAAAAAATTAGTCCTAAAAACCTTATAAAGTTTTGTTAGAATTTTTGATTTTTACATAATTAAACAATATCAAGCGGAATTTTATTTCCGCTACTATCCCAAGCAAAAATATCTTCGTCTTCATAAGGTGACTTTACAATTATTGATACCAAACCAAAAAAGTTGTTTAAATCAGTAAGAGAGGGTTCAGCAGAACCTATAGGATGGGAATGAACAATTCCAACATAGCTAGGATCTAAGGGTAAAGGATTGTGAGGAAATCCTGCAAAATCTGCGCCCGTTTCAGAGAACGGTGGTATCACCAAGGCGTCTACGAGTACATTTCCATGCTCTGATTTTCCACGCAAAATCAAAATTCCTTCATCTGGATGACTCATCTTACAATAAGACAATATACCGTCTCTTATCTCCCGCTTTAATGACACTTTACGCTCAAACTTTTTCTTTTTTGAAAACAAATTCATGATTGTTTTATTTTATATTGCACCGCAGAGATTTGGTTTAAAATTGATTCTATAGATTTGGCATATCTTGGAATTGATTCAACTGTTTTAGTAATTTCACTGTCTAGTAGTTTGATTTTTGATTCAGCATCTAACTTGTCTCGCTGACTTTTTGCTAAGTTTGATTCTTCTAGTCTTAATTGCTCATCATCAAAATTTGACAATTCAACTTCAATATCGTTTTTAGTTTTGTCATACGTTATAATCTGCTTGATAAAATTATCAAGCTTGGGTAATGTTTCATCAATCTGAGACATTGATTTACTAACATCCTTTACTGATACTGAACCTGATTCAATGCCCTTACGTACAGATTCTAATATTTGCGCTATATCATTCTTGTTAGTTTCAGTTAAAACATCGTATGGGTTATCGATTAAACCTGCTAATAATTTTTTTTGAGGCTTGTCAAGAGCTGAAACATAAACATACTTGTTTAATGGTCTTGAAATTTTAACAAATTGTAATCCAATTTCATTTTTAATTTTACTTTTCTCTGAAGATAAGGAATCAATTTTTTTCTTATTTTCTAAAAATTCAACATATGTTTAATATTGTCCTCTAATTCAGAATAATTCGTGATGACAGTATTAATTTCCTCGTTACCGTCATTCATTATGGAAAGATCAGATTTTAGTTTCTTAGCATACTTTTTTGCAAATATATGAATTACCTGAGACTGCCTTCCCAATGCATCACCAATTTTTTTGATCATTCTAGAAGCTATCAGGCTAAAATCTTTAACATCATCAAATGAATCAATTTCTGGTAGAGTAGTATTACACTCTTTTTTTATAATAGATATGACATCATTTTTTCCGCGTTTTACTATCCTGCTTAAATGAGTATCCATATCATCAAGATTCAGCGAATCACTTTCAAGAGCAGTTGCAATATTCTGTATGGTATTACGATTTAAATTGATTTTATTTCTAAAGGATTTCACTTCAGCTATTATCGTTCTTTCCCTGATAGAACGTATTTCACTAATAATATTAGGTATTTCGTTAAGTGTGATTTGTTTTTCTCGAGCCACGACATCAGTTTCTTGTCGCTCTGGTTTTTTCTTGCCCCAACCGAATACCATAATTTAAGATAATATCACAATTTTAAATATGTTCAATCTAAAACCAATATTTAAAAAATAAGATTTTATATCATAGTATGAACAAACTCATCTCTACAGGTTATCATAATGGTATCGCTAATACATTTACTACCATTAATGTATCAAAACAAATTGCGTGGAGAAAGATTAGTAATATAATTAACCTGGATTGGTTAAAGGAGATAAAAAAAACAACATCTATCACAGAGAAAAGGGTTGGCGTTGGTGCTGGGAGAAAACTGGAATTTCAGGATGGCAGTATAATTAATGAATACATAGTTGGATGGAATGACGGTCAATATTTTTCTTACATAGCTACTAGTGGTTTACCATTACGTGCATACCATGCAACTATTTCGTTAACGCCTATTACAAAAAAATCAGTTAGAATCACATGGAAATCTTATTTTAACAGTGAACTGATGACGAAAAACCAATTTGATGAATTTTGTTCGTTTATTGAACTGTTCTATGAAAATTCGCTAAGAGCATTAAAAGATTCATTGGAATAGCCTAAAATATTTAATATTTTTAGCTAATGTGTGAGTGACATACGCTTTATTATAATTGGTGCAGGGTTGATCTTTGCGGGAATTATTATTCTGTCAGTTTTTGGTTCTGACCATGTTGATATTACTCTCCAAGCTGAATTTGGTGACTGTTATGAATACCATGATGATGGTCCGCCTACAGAAATTGATTGTGATATTGCTTTTCAGGATAAAATGATATTTTTTGCACTTGTTGTAATGCTAATTATATGTGGAATTATTGCAATGATAAAAGGGATAAAGGGTACATGGGATCAAGATGTGAAACCTGAAGACATGGTAGGACCTGGGAGCTCTTTTGATACGAAAGATGACCCCAAGGATTCTGATAAAACAGATAAGAGTGATTAATTATTTTTTAAATTTTAATTTCAAAAATATCTTCTTTTGATACACCATTGCCATATAATCATCTACTTCTCCAGCCTTGGCTGGGTCAGCCATTATGATCTTGTCTTTTGAAAAACCATTAGAAACTAGAGCGTTTGTTGATTTTTCTATAAGATCCTGACGACCATGTGTAAATAGATAAACATTTTTTGTTGTATCTATGTCTGCCATTGTTAATTATCAATTATTACCTCACTTTTATGTTATACTAGAAAGATGACGCCGGGAGAGGGATTTGAACCCCCGCGTGCGATGCACAGACACTATCCTGTGATGAGATTTCGAGGCGTCCGCCTTAACCAAGCTTGGCTATCCCGACACCTTACAAAATCATTATGCCCTAAAATAGTGAATCGATTAAAACAGTAAACAAAAAAAGAAGAAAAAAGATGCTAAAGTATGGGTGTAAACATCAAAGATATTCTGATACGTGAAAAAACTAAACTTGAATCATTTTCATCAAATATAATAGCGATTGACGCATACAATGCAATTTATCAGTTTTTGGCGACAATTAGGGGACCAGAAGGATTACACCTTACAGATAGTAAGGGAAGAGTGACCAGCCACCTCACTGGCCTACTATATCGAAATATCAATTTTCTATCTATGGGGATAAGACCAATTTACGTATTTGATGGTAAACCACCGTCACTAAAAACAGCGGAGATTGAACGGCGAAAATTAGGTAAAAAAGAAGCCACAATAAAATATGAAAAAGCAAAAGCAGAAGGAGATTTAGAATCTGCAAGAAAGTATGCACAACAGACAACATCGATGCAGGATACAATGGTTCAAGATTCCAAATATCTTCTTGATTTGTTTGGAATCCCACATATACAAGCTAAGGCAGATGGCGAAGCCCTTGCTTCATATCTAAACAAAACTGGTCAAGCCGATGCAGTTGCAAGTCAGGACTTTGATTGTGTTCTATTTGGTGCAAAAAAACTTGTACGTAACTTTACTAGTTCAGGTCGAAGAAAACTCCCAAACAGGAATACCTACATTGACATAGAACCAGAAATTATAAACCACCAAAAAAACTTGGATGTACTTGGTATTACCAGAGAGCAGGTTATAGATGTGGGTATACTTGTTGGAACTGACTTTAATCCTGATGGTTTTGAAAGAATAGGTTCTAAGACTGCACTAAAACTGATTAAAAAATATGGTAAGCTAG
>LULX01000425.1_pt1 | contig 24294 bp, 30 predicted proteins | sample 729511 | NCBI WGS metagenome assembly LULX01 (sample SAMN03860278, study PRJNA289734) | marine metagenome | biome: seawater column; feature: ocean; material: water; isolation source: Red Sea water column Station 91 - depth 500m | place: Saudi Arabia: Red Sea | collected 2011-10-15 | depth 500 m
CAGGTACCCTACGCAACCCAGGTGATATAAGCCGACAGATTACGGGGACTGTCGAAAACATTGACGCAGCGCTTCATCAGGAACACTGCTCACTGGCTGATGCCGTGCGGGTAAAAGCGTTTTACACACCTGCGGATAACTGCGACGAAATCTCGATTGTCCAGGCCTTGCAGGATGCATTTCCCAACGAGCCCTCACCTGTGATCTCGACCCTGCCCGTGCCGCTGCAACCCTTTAAGGGACAGGAAATCCAGGTACAGGTCATTGCTGTGCGCAACTGGCGCACAACAGGTGACTTTCAGGTTGAAACCCAACCGCTACAGGTGGCAGGGGACAATACATCAGCACCCCCCGTTGTCACGACCGCCCTGCGAGCGGGAGAATTTATAGCTGTGGCCAACCGGACAGCGGCCCACTTTAACACCCGGTTCGATGCCGCTCTGGATGGTGCGGGTCAGTCACATATCATTATGCCCTCGCTCCAGAACTCTCTGGCCGCCGTGGGCGCCTCGCTTCAAGACAGCGTAAAAATGGAAGGTTATTACTTCGGCACCACGCGTAAAGACTGGGCACCACTGGCCCAAGCTCGGGCATCCTACTTCAGCGAACCTGGCCCGCCAGCAACAGTCGTCCCCTGTCACACGTTGTGGCCGGATGAAACGGTGACCAAGATCGAGGTGCTCGCCATGCGCGAGCGCCGCCACAGTTATAACAAGTACATCCCTCGAGAAGATGCCTGGCCGGATAGGGTGTGGGACTGGCCGTTGAGTCTGCCCTACCGTCAAGCCCAGAGATTGCGTGGCATGATATGGCTGGGCGGACAGGTGCCAGCCGAACCATTTTCCAATACCGGCAAACGGGTCTTACCCGGTCAGCTATTGTCCCAGACACGATTCACCATGAGTTACATCGACGATCTACTGCGCCCATTCGGCCGCAGTCCGGCAGACCTCAAACTGATGGTCTGTTACTACACCGCTTCAGCTGAGGAAGACGTCACCCCGGATTTATTGCAGCTGCTGCGTGATTGCTGTGGCGGTGTCCTACCCCCGGTCACCCTGGTACCCGTACCCCACATGCAGACCGCAGACTCGACCGTCGAGATCTGGGGCGTGGCACAAGGATAACGATCTGGAATTGCAGCCTCAGATCACGAACACAACTGAAGACCTTAGGTTCTAGCGCCATGTATAGGCATGTTTTTCGTTCCGGGCAGGATCCGGCACGTCACCCGACCGTGATCCTGATTCATGGCCTGGGTGGTACGCTCAATATCTGGGACTCAATCGCGAGCGTTCTGGAGCGTCGTTTCAATGTGCTCCGGTACGACCTCAGGGGCCATGGTCGAAGTGATGTGCCGGCTGGTGACTGGTCTCTTGAGGATTTCGTGGGTGATCTTGAAGCGATTTTTATCGATGAATGCCTATCTCAAGCACATCTGGTCGGTTTTTCGTTGGGGGGGTTAATTGTTCAACAGTTTGCGCTTAGCTATCCAGAACGTGTTGGCCAACTCGCAATTCTCAGCGCTGTCGCAGGACGTACGGATGCCGAGCGCGAACGCGTACAAGAGCGATTACACAATCTTGAAAAGGGTGATCTAGAGACCAATATCGAGTTGGCGCTGGATCGCTGGTTCTCCCCTGAATTCCGGCAGAATCATCCCAAACGGGTTCAAGAAAGAATTGCAGAGTTGCGCGCCACTTCACCGGCAGGTTACTTTCAGGCCTACCGGGTTTTTGTACTCAGTGATCTCGCCGAACACCTATCTCAGATTCAATGTGAAACTCTTGTCATGACTGGTGAACATGACCCAGGGTCAAATGTTCGGATGGCCCGTTTGATGCATGAAACAATCCCCGCCTCACAGCTGGAGATTCTGCCCGGTCTGCGCCACAGTGTTCTGGTGGAATCCCCGGAACTCATCGCTGAAAAACTCGATTTATTTCTGCGGTAAGCTTCGACCCTTACGCTGATTCCGGCCAGGAGTAGATCAGATTGGCAAAAGAAAAACTGTTTGACTACATCATTCTGGGGGCAGGCTCTGCGGGTTGTGTGCTCGCCAACCGCCTTTCTGAAGACCCCACATTAAATGTTCACGTTCTCGAAGCCGGACCGATGGATCATAAACTCATGATCCACATACCCGCTGGCGTATATAACGTCTATAAAGATCCCAGCATCAACTGGAACTACAACAGTGAATCAGAACCGGGCTGTGACGGGCGACAGATTCAGCTGCCAAGAGGGAAAGTCCTTGGCGGATCATCATCGATCAATTCAATGGTGTACATGCGCGGCCATCCGCAGGACTATGACCGCTGGGCACAAGCCCCGGGCCTAGAAGGCTGGGGCTATGCACACTGTCTTCCCTACTTCAAGCGCTGTGAATCTTCAGACCGGGGAGAAAATGAATGGCGTGGTGGTCATGGCCCGCTTGGGGTGACTCGGGGTCATCTCGAGAACCCACTGTTTGATGCGTTATGGGAAGCCGGCCAACAATCTGGCCAGGGTACTACCGACGATTTAAATGGGTATAAGCCAGAAGGAATCTCCCGACTAGACAGTACCTCTAAAAATGGGCGCCGCAGCAGTGCCGCGGTTGCACATCTCAAGCCTGCACTGGCACGGCCAAATTTGAGTCTAGAGACAAGTGCCTTGGTCAATCGCATTCTTATCGAGAACAAACGGGCTGTCGGCGTGGAATACGTTTTAGGCGGTAACACCTGTGAGCTACGGGCCAGCAAAGCAGTGATTGTCTGTTGTGGGGCGATCAAAACACCGCAGCTATTGATGTTGTCCGGTATCGGGCCTGCTGACTATCTGAAGTCCATGGATATTGGTCCCGAGTTGGATCTTCCGGGCGTGGGGCAAAACCTGCAGGACCACCTGACCGTCATTACAGGTTTCGAGTGCACACAACCAGTTACTCTGCATCATCTGACTCAACCGCTGTCAAAGCTGCGCGTTGGCATGCAATGGCTGCTGACACGCTCGGGTATCGGTGCCTCCAATATCTGGGAAATGGGTGGCATGGTCTACGGCAATACTGATGCTGCACATCCGAATCTCCAATACCACTTCACACCCGTTTACAGTGAGTGGGCCGACCGTAAGATTCTGTTATATCCAGGCTACCAGCTTAATTGTGACCAGTTGCGGCCACTCAGCCGTGGAGAAGTAAAGCTTCATTCCGCCGACCCCCGTGACAGGCCGGCTGCTCATTTTAATTATCTCAGTCATCCACAAGATCTCAAAGAGCTGGTTGAAGCCTTGAAAGTAATGCAGGACATATTGACACAACCCGCATTCAATGGATTTCGGGGCAAACGAATAACCCCTGCACCGGAGATCACCTCAGATCGTGAGCTTGCGGACTACGTGCGTGCTACCGCTGACACCGACTACCACCCATCTGGCACGTGTAAGATGGGTAGTGATGATCAGGCGGTTGTCGATTCCGAGTTGCGGGTTCACGGTATAGAAGGTTTACGCGTGGTGGATGCATCGGTGATGCCAACCATAATCAGCGGAAATCTAAACGCACCCACCCAGATGATCGCCGAGCGTGCCGCGGATTACCTGCTGGGTAAACCGCCGCTATCGCCGGAACACCCCAACTTCCATTTCGAAGATCACAGCACCACCTGAGAAATTCAGTTCATCAGATAAACCGTCTGTTGGACATACCGACAACACCTCGTAGATCACTGTACTGTTGCATCGCAGCCCGATGAAATTTCAACTGGTCATCAACATGGAGCGCATGTCGCTTGATGTCGATATGTGTTCGGTCAACAAACATACTCTTGAGATGGTGCAGATGGCGGATGCGGCGGGGTTCGAGATCGTTTGGGCGGCTGAACATTATGGGATTGAGATGACTATCGCCCCCAATCCTTTTCAGATACTGACCTGGTTCGCGGCGCACACTGAACGTATCCGGCTTGGAACGGCCGTGGTCGTCGCGGCTTATAGTCACCCCGTCCGAGTAGCCGGGCAAGCAGCACTGCTGGATCTGTACAGCAATGGCCGGTTGGAGTTCGGTATAGGATCAGGTGCTTACCAGTGGGAGTTCGATCGGATGAAACCGGGCCTTAAGCAGCAACAGGCCTACCGCTACGTTCAAGAAATGCTACCCGTCGTAAAAGCGCTGTGGCAGGGTGACTGCACCCATAGCGGAGAATTCTGGCAGTTTCCGAGCGCAACCTCAGTACCCAAACCGCTACAAAAACCCCACCCGCCCATCTGGCTCGCTGCACGTGCGCCTGTAACATTTGATTTTGCTGTCAAGAACAACTGCAACATCATGTCTTGGGCCCTGACCCGACCGTTTTCCGAAGTCGAAACCTATATGGCACGTTTTAAATGTGCACTGAACGAACATCTCCCATCAGCAAAACCCCTGTTCGCCACCATGCGTCAGACCGCCGTTTACCCTAAACCAGAAGATGCCACACACTATCTGGACGCTCTGATTGCCAAGTCAGGACGGTTTGAAAACCTGTTCAAGAATCTGGCTGATGTGAAAAATGGTTTTCCAGAAAAAGTTGATGTGGAACAGCTTTCCACTCGGCGTGAATTTGATCGTGCTGAACTTCAGACTAATCTGATGTTCGGCACACCTGATGTCGTCATCGACAAACTTCAAGCCTATCAGGCACTCGGTGTCGATCATTACATCTACAACGCGAGTTACGGCCTGGATATGAGCAGCCAGAAACAGTCCCTACAGCTTTTTATCGACGAAGTCATGCCAGCGTTCCAGCGTTGAGAAAACTCTCCGCCCCCGCATTATTCAAAACAACCTTAAACAAACTTACAGAGCAACTGAGCTCGTCAGGGAACACAATTCAGTTGTCTGATAGACCAATATTTGATGTGAATAGATGAACGGAATGGAACCGTTCTACAAAACTGAAAGATGAATTCGGAATTGGCGATTTACGTTTGTATGATCTACGGTATGAAAAGACATCACGATTGTTTGGAAAAGGAGTGGGGGTTATGGAAGTCGTCAGCATCAACGGGGGCATGAGGGCCTAAAACAACTCCATCGCTATGTCCAAATCAAGCCAGCATCTTTGGTGGCACAAATGGGTTAAACTTCTTATGACAATTACAATCAACCGTCGAGAGGACATGTATGCATATCCAAGTCATTAATTTCAATCTAGAAGGCATTGATCGTGCTCAGTACGAAGCAGTTTGCAACGAACTTGCTGAAGCTTTTGCCGCACTGCCAGGACTTATTTCAAAACACTGGCTTGCCGATGACGAAAACAATACCTATGGTGGTGTTTATATCTGGGAATCAAAAGATGCCTATGAGGGGTATTTAAAGTCCGATTTATTTGCAGGGGTTGGGGCCAATCCAGCTTTAGCTAATATTGTGTCCAAAGATTTCGATGTAATTGAAGGCCCTACGCGAGTCACTCGGGGACTGTAGCGCTATACCCACATCAAGCCAGAATATTTGGTGGCGAGGCTGGATTAAACTTCTGTGAGTTTTACAGTCAACTTATGCAATAAATGGTAAAGCCAATCTTTTAATCTTTGTGGATGGGGTATACATCTTGTATGCCCCTTTTCTTTTAGAACTACATCCAATCATTAACAATTCGCAATTTCAAGCGGCGACTCGTATCAATATGTTTTGGAAAATAATAAATCCGGTTACGATTGCGATTGCAAAATCGCCTTTGCATTTCCTGATTAGTCAGAATCTTGTGGTATTAAATTTTGTGGGAATGAAAACCGGCAAAAATTATGCGCTTCCACTAAGCTATTTTGAAGACCCAAAGGGACGACTAAGTTGTGTAACCGATAGGCGAAATATCTGGTGGAGGAATCTTCTTCACGCGACTAACATAAAAATTCTATACAAAGGCAGACTAACTGATGCACGAGTTACCATCGAACATGAGGACAATAAAATAATTGCCGATCAGCTAGATGCGCTTTGTTCACACAGTCGGATCGACGGGTTTTTTGCTAAGGTCGGTTATGAAAATGGAAAGCCCATACAAAACGATATAGAGAAAGCAGCCTCAACAATGACTTTGATACAACTTTCTATCTATTGAACGTTTTCAAGGTTTACAGTTTAGTAGCATCTTGGGAATAGCGGGGAACAGACGCACCGGGTTTTCGGGGGTTTTATGAAGAAGCTAACACGAATGAAGAAATTATTACTCCTGATCACCTAATTGAGTTTGCTAACCACTGGACACAGGCTAGTGCAAACATTATTAGCGGGTGCTGTGGACTGGGGCCGGATCATACTCAGGCTTTGTGTAATCTAAGGTGAACAATTTCCATCCCACCAAAAAATTGGAATTCACATCGATTGTAGTCCGCCTCTATATTCTTTTTCTGATATCGGATAACACTTCCCGTACAATCAGACGATCACCATCCATCACCAGGACATATCGAATATGAGCGTTACCGTTATTGTTTCCCTAAAAGTTGAAGACTTTGACAAGTGGTACTCTGCATTTTCTAGCGCGAGTGGCTCTCGTGAAGAAGCCGGCATTCATGCAAAAGGGCACCGAAATATAGATGACCCGAATAATGCAGTCGCAATTGGCACCGCACCGTCAAAAGAAGAGTTTCTGGGGTTTTTTACGACACCTGAAATGCAGGAAATTCAGAAAGCGGCTGGCGTACTTGGGCCACCTGAAGTGAAATTTTTGGAAGAAGCTTAGTCCCTGATTTACTCATACCAGAGCCCCGCAATGTCACGGCTTTATTCTTTAGATGCTCAAAATTCACCCATGATACGCGGTTCCAATATTACGTACTATGATAACTATGAATGGGGGAGGATAGAGGTCGAACTGGCCTTTGGGTGCTTACCGTTTAGATGAATACAGTACGCAAATGCTCACGCGAAATGCGTCGACAAAGGGATCCGAAGAGCGCACAGGAATGTCTGTGGTACTAAATCAGATTCTGGTTCAATACAGCATGGTCACCACCGGTTTTACATTAATATGAGGCTACCTTATGGTAAGATCTAACTACACGTTCGAAAAGCGACAAAAAGAACTCGCTAAAAAAAAGAAGAAGGAAGAAAAACGTCTAAAGAAACAGGCTGCGACTGCCGGGAATGATCAATCTGATCAATCCCAATCAGACAACGATACACCTAATATTGATGGCTACGTCTGATCTGGGAGTATAGGAATTTCTCAATCCCCATTTAGAAGCGGTGACTTCAATATGGGATTCCGTTTATTTCATCAATAAAAAGTAAGGTAAGTAAAATGGCTAAAGGTACAGTAAAGTGGTTTAACGCAGAAAAGGGCTACGGATTTATTGCTCCGGAAGATGGTGGTAAGGATCTGTTTGTTCATCATTCCGACATTGAGGCGGGTGGCGGGTATGCAACGTTGAACGACGGTCAGGCCGTTGAATTCGAAGTCGGTCAGACCGAGAAAGGCCCATGTGCAAAGCAAGTTGTTGGCGTTTAAGCTACAACAAATAACACATTGTCATAGTAGTAAAGTTTCTAGCATTACTACACACAATATAAAGGGGTCATGTCTTACGCTGTGACTCCTTTTTTGGCTACACGACTACGATAGACAATAAGTCAGTTCGATTAGGGTGAAGCCTTTTTGAGTCATGTTAATTATAAACGTCTGTGGCCATCATCCGCCTTCGCAACCATCAAGTCTGTCGGTGTTCCAGCAATCTAGGCATCAGTTCAACCAAATTACACGGCCGGGTTCGGTAATCCAGCTGATGTACCAATAGCTTGTCCCACGCCGTAGCACAAGCGCCGGAAGAACCGGGCAAACAGAAAACATAGGTGCCATTAGCGACCCCGGCTATGGCCCGGGATTGTAGCGTTGATGTGCCGATCTCCTCGTAGGAAATCATGCGAAAGACTTCGCCGAATCCATCCAGCGTTTTTTCGAGCAGTGGACACACGGCTTCCGGAGTGCCATCAAATCCGGTCACACCCGTACCGCCCGTAGTAACGACAACCTGAGCGTCAGGTTCGGCAATCCAGTTTGAGATCACTGCGCGCACCGCAAAAATGTCGTCTTTGACAATCGTCTTCTCAAACAATTGATGGCCCGCGTCATTGAGACGCGACACCAAAAGCTTGCCGGACTTATCGTCGGCTTCCGTCCTTGAATCCGAGACTGTCAATACAGCAATGTTTACCGGTATGAACTCACGTTGGATCGCCGTCATTGCTCCCGATACCTGTTGTGGCCTTGTCGTTAACAGCCTATTATAGTTTGCCTTTCCTGGACACCGTATGCAGGGGGTATCACCATAGCATGACGATCAATGTTCGGTTTTTTGCCAGCCTGCGTGAACGCATTGGTGTTGCGCAGACCGAAATTCAAGCTGACTCGGTCAATGATGTCCGAGACGTCTGGCTGGCGGTCAGCCATCAGCCACTCGATGAGGAAATGCTCGTTGCAATCAACCGCAATTACGCAGGCCTGGACCACACTGTTGCAGACGGCGATGAGGTGGCGTTTTTTCCACCCGTGACTGGTGGCTAAGAGATAAGGTCATGCACATCGAACTGCGCGATCAGGGTTTTGACCCGTGGGCCGAGATAGCGGTTTTTCGTGATCGTATGTTATCAGCCGGTCAGTACGGTGCTTGTGCAGTGTTCGTTGGGACCATGCGTGATTACAACGAGGGCGACCGGGTGCGTTCGATGTATCTTGAACATTACCCCGGAATGACCGAGAAGCAGCTTGAATCGCTGGTTAGCGCCTCATGTGAAACCAACAACCTGATGGAAGCACTGGTTGTTCATCGCGTTGGTTCAGTCAAGCCAGGCGAAGATATCGTTCTGAACGCTGGGTCCATCGCAATACACCCGATTCTTGACCGAATCGAGACGATGATCGACATGACATCCGCCATGAACCAACCAACTGAACGACCCGCCGGCTTCCAGGGATATGTCCATCAATCTCAAGCTCGTGAAGATGAGGAACTGACCCATGTCGATCACGGCACATCCTGTGGGGAGTACCTGCGACGATTCTGGCAACCGGTTGCAATGTCCAGCGAGTTGGGCGAACTGCCATTGGTGGTCAAAATACTGGGTGAAGAACTGGTCCTGTTCCGAGATAAATCCAACAGCGTCGGGCTGCTGCACAAACATTGCGCCCATCGAGGCGCATCATTGGAATACGGAATTATCGCGGAGCGCGGCATCATTTGCTGCTATCACGGCTGGCACTACGATGTTGACGGCACGCTGATCCGAGCAGGTTCCGAGCGACTGGACAGCCCGATCTGCAAAAATGTGGTCCAAGGTGCCTATCCGGTCACGGAAAAAGACGGCATCTTATTCACCTACATGGGTCCACCGGACAAGCGACCTGATTTCCCCGAATACGATACACAACATCTTCCTGGTGTGGAAAGAATTCCGTTTTCCCTGACCACGCCGTGTAACTGGCTGCAGGTCTATGAAAACACCCAAGACCCGATTCATGTACTCCATCTGCATACCCGTTCCAGCGGCGTGCAGTTCGGTGTGGCCTCGGGTGTAAACCAGATCATCGAATATGAGACGAGTCCCACTGGCATGATTAACATTCAAACTCGACAGGTCGAAGAATACACTTGGGTAAGAACGGTCGAGGCAATTCTGCCCAACGCTAATCAGACCGGCGCGATTTGGGAAGAAGCTGAAGCCGAAAAATACTTTCAGCGTACCGCCATACTGCGCTGGATGGTACCTATTGACAACTTTTCAACCCGTACCATTGGCTGGCGGTATTACAGCTCCGAGACCGATCCGCGGGATCAGGGTGACCGGTCTCTCGTCGGTAAAGAAAGCATCGACTTTGTCGGTCAAACCGAAGATGAACGCTCTTACCACGAACGCCAACAACAACCAGGCGATTTTGAAGCGCAGGTTTCGCAGCGCCCCATAGCGATACACGCCCGCGAGAATTTAGCGAGCTCCGACAGTGGCGTGGCTCGATTAAGACAACTGTTAAGAGGGCACGTTCGTAACGTCGCGAAGGGCAATGATCCGCCTCAACCTCCTCGGGGATATAAAGGATGGGTATCAACCTACACCCAGGACACTGTCTATCCAATAACGTTGGATGCGTTACAACGTCAAGAATTTGGTCGGGCAGTTGCGGATACAGTGCTCGAAACCGGAGATCTGAACCACGAAAACCGAACTCGGTCCGTAAAAAAACGCTGCAAAAAGTACGTGCCCCCCACCTCATGATAAAGTACTAGCCAGATGTACCTCTGTAGACCCACCCAAGGAGACAACAATGAAATTATTTAAACGATATGTTTGGTTCCTGGCCTGCCTAGTCGGCGTGGCCGCAATGCAAACGGCACAGGCTCAAGACTCACTGCTCCACACTATACTCAAAGAAGGCGTTCTTAAGGTTGGTACCACGGGGGATTGGGATCCCATGACGATGCGCAATCCTGCTGACAATTCGTATAAGGGTTTTGATATTGATGTCAGCACCGCATTGGCAGCAGATCTTGGCGTCAAAATTGAGTACGTTCCAACCGAGTGGAAAACACTGGTTGCTGGTGTCACATCGGGCAAATACCACATGACCGGATCAGCTTCCGTTAACCCTAAACGCGCAAAAGTTGCGGGTTACTCGATGTCTTATGTTGATGTTGGCCAGTTACCGCTGATACTTAAAAAGAACGCTGACCGGTTTAACGGTTGGGGCGACATCAATCAGGAAGGGGTCACCGTGGCCGCAATCCTCGGCACCACCCAAGAGCAATATGTAAAGTCGTTCTTTCCCAAAGCTGAACACTCAATCGTCGAAGCACCCGCAACAGACTTCTCGGAAGTATTAGCAGGCCGGGCTGACGTACACATCACATCAAACATTGCAGCTTATAAACTTATTGCCAAGTATCCCCAGATGATGATCGTGCCAGTAGGTCAAGCAAAAGCCCGCACACCGCTTGCGATTCTTTTGCCACAGGCAGACCAAGTCTGGATCAACTATGTTAACCACTGGATAAGCCTTCAAAAAGCCCGTGGGCTTTTCGATAAACTGAGCGCTAAGTGGGGACTGTAGGACATCATCGCTTCGTTTGAAAATATATAAAAGAGCCCGCCATGCGGGCTTTTTTATTTCTGACTGACCGCCGACAGAAAACTGAATATGTCTTTGATCTTTTATGCGCATCCCTTGAGCACTTACTGTGCGAAAGTGCGGATCATCCTCAAGTTGAAGACTATCGATTTCGTCGAACAGCTGCCACTTGGTGGCAGTTATCATTCGAATGCCTACCACAAGCTGATTGCCGCAGGCTCGGTACCCGCAATCCAGGATGGATCATTCGTACTCCACGATTCCGATGCTATCGCCGAGTATCTGGAGGACTGCTGCCCGGTACCCACCATGCGCGCGCCAGATTCTCAGCAACGGGCCTACCATCGGTCGGTTGCTCGGTATCACGATACCCGTCTTGAGCCCGCGCTAAGAGCTTTATTTGGATTTATCGGTGAGTCGGAAGCCGATCGAGCAGACGCTGCGCTGTCAGTGCTAACAGACTGCCTGTCACGGCTGGCCAACTTGGTGGATCCAGCACCCTATCTGTGGGCAGAGCAGTTGTGTCTTAGCGACTGCGCCTATCCGACAACACTGTTTATGATCCAGGACGTGTCCGCAGCACTGGGAAAAACAATCGAACTTCCAGCTAAACTTCAGGCATGGCAGTCTGCTTTGTATGAAGACCAAACGATTCAACAGGTGGTTGATGACAACCGGGCTGCGGTAGCAGGTTGGATTGACTCTAAACAAAAGAGCAAGATAACTTGAAACTTGAGACCGCAACCAGTCGAGAAGTAGCCGATTATCTCGAAGAGTGTTCGGGTATCGTACTGCCAACCGGCTCCCTGGAACAACACGGACCAATTGGCCTGATTGGCACAGACGCGCTTTGCGTTACCACTATTTCTGAACGGGCAGCCACAGAATCTACTATGCTGATTGCGCCGACACTTTGTTACACACCAGCTCAATTCAACATGAGCTTTGCCGGAACGGTTTCGGTGACAGCGCGAGCATTTGCTCAGCTGTTTGAGGACATTCTTAGATCACTGCATAGACAAGGGTTCAAGTTCATCTACGTGTTGAACGGCCATGGTGCCAATCTAGCCCCCATGCGCAGTGCAGTGCACGATCTTTATCTTGATCTCGATGACCGAGCACCAAAAGTCAAGCTGCGAAGCTGGTGGGATTATCCTGCCGTAAACACGCTGCGCAACGAACTTTACGGTGACTGGGAAGGCATGCATGGTACGCCCTCCGAAGTCGCGATCACCCAAGCCAGCGTACGCGTGGTTGATTCATCGAACCAACAGCCCCCGCCACCATTGAGTGAAGAGTTCATCCGAGATCACGCAGGCGATTTTCACGGCCCCGCGAGTGAACACGCACGCGATTTTCCCGACGGCCGGGTTGGTTCACATTCGGAACTCGCTGATATTGAACACGGTGAGGCTCTGATTGCCGCGGCAGCAAGCGACTTAATCAGCGAATTCACATCATGGCTGTCTGGTTCTAATCAAAAAATCACCTAGTTTTCATCGATTGCCAGATGGCGCTCCAGCCAACGCACTCCCGAAGACACTATCAGAATCAATACGAGGTATTCCAGAACCAAGAAAGTATAGATTTCCAATGGGCGGTACTCCGTAACGACCAGTTCATTTGCCCGACGGGTGAGTTCCTGCATCCCGATAACAGAAATAAGCGAGGACATTTTCAGCATGTAAATCAGCTGATTACCCAATGGGGGGAGTATGCGCCGGATAGCCTGCGGTAAAACAATGAAACGCATTCGTTGAAAATAGGTCAGCCCCAGTGCATTCGCGGCTTCAATCTGTCCACGGTCAATAGATTGGATACCTGCACGAAATATTTCGGCTTGAAAAGCAGAATCTGATATGGCGAGCGCCAAAACCCCTGCCGCAAAAGCACTTATGGAGATTCCGGCTACCTGCGGCAAGCCGTAGTAGACCCAAAGAATCATGACCAGGAGAGGTATGGCCCTAATCAGTTCCACATAAGTCCAATTGATACTTTTTGCGACTCGATTTTTCGAGATCCCGGGCAGCGCAATCAACAACCCAAGAACTATCGCCACTACGATCGCAGTCACCGACAGTAAAATGGTGAATTTAAGGCCGCCGAGCAGAAACTTGATGTTGATGATCCCTTGATCTGTCGCCGGTGAAATGACATACCAGCCCCAATTTCCAGAACAGCCGGTCAAACAAATAACCCCGATTGTCAAGGTTAGCCAGCGCGTTAGATTAGCGATAATCAATTTCCCGCGATTCATTTTTTTCCCCTGGGCAACAAGAACACTATCAACGTTCCAGGCAACCTCATCCGACCTGGTTATATGTGGACTGCTGCGAATCAGGCCTTCCCTTCCGATGGTCTGGCAACAGATTACCTCATCCGATTGCAAGTCGACTTCGTCGATCCGCACACAATTGCTATGATCGCACAGAACATTGTCTCGAGGGCCGAATCCTGGATACTTCGTTCAGTCACAGCAGATATCTATTACCAACGCCGGGCAACTATCCAGGATTGAGTAATTTTTGGATCCTCACCGTCGTTCAGATCAATCATCCCCATATCGTTGAATGACTGGGACAACTCCCCCGGGTGGAGTACGTATGCCGGATTGAATTTCGGGGATGACACCAGATGATGTGCGTTAAACGTTTTGAAGAACAGCAGGCCGCCAGGTTTGAGTGCGGTTTTCATGCCGGAAAAAAGTGCTCGGTTTAAGTATCGGAAACAAACCACAAGATCATAAGCTTCCGTATCCAGCGTCATCTCATCGAGATCTGCTGCCAGTGTTTTAATTGTTGTCTGTTCACGCTGTGCCAGCCGCCGGCCAATTGCAAGACCTGTGGCACTACAGTCAACCGCCAGAACGTCGTATCCTTGTTGCGCTAGAAATACCGAGCTGTGGCAGGACCCACTGGCCAGGTCGAGTGCTGATCCCGCTGAGTGCAGGTCTGCCAGGTGACAGCTTAGCAGGGGATCAGTCCTGAGCTGTGGATCTGGGTTAGCAGCCTGGTACTTTGCTTCCCAGCGCTCGACGTCCTCACGCATCGACGAATATCTGATCGCTGATAATCAGACCAAGCCAGCAAAGGGTTCCACTGTCACCATGTCACCGACTTGTGCACCGTCGCTGTCAATGTCCAGCACAATAAAACAATTGGCCTGACTCATCGAACTCAGGATGCCTGAACCCTGGTCTCCGGTACTGTGCACCGTAAGTTCACCGCTCTCATCCTGCACCAGATAACCGCGCTGATACTCAGTTCGACCGGGCCTTTTCTTTAGACGGTTAAGCGTCCTCGCTGGTAACCGCAAAGGCGCCCAATTCTCCTCACCCATTAGCTGCCGCAACGCCGGTAATACAAACTGGTAGAAAGTGACCATCACTGAAACCGGGTTGCCCGGCAGGCCGAAGAAATGGGCATGATCGATTTTCCCAAACGATAATGGTCGACCCGGTTTCATCGCTAGTTTCCAAAATTTCACCTCACCGATTTCATCGAGCACCTCTTTGACATAGTCCGCGTCACCCACCGAGGCTCCGGCTGATGTGATCACCACATCGGCAATTGCTGCAGCTCGGTGAAAGGTCTTTCGTATGCGATCACGGTCATCCGGAATTACGCCCAAGTCTATAAATTCGACGCCCAGGCGCGTGAGCATCCCATGCAGGGTGTAACGGTTTGAATCATAAACATCGCCCAATGTTAGAGTTTCACCAATTGACCGCAGCTCGTCACCATTGGAGAAGAAAGCTATCCTGGGTTTACGCAATACCGCCAGTTCCCCGATCCCCAACGATGCGACCATTCCCAAGTCCGAGGGCAGCAAATAGCGCCCATGGACCAGGGCGATGTCACCGGCAGCGAGATCTTCCCCCGCCCGCCGCACGTGCTGGCCTGGTTTCTGTCCTGGTGCGAATCGGATACGATCGTCAATGCGCTCGGCTTGTTCCTGCATTACTACGGTGTCGCACCTATCCGGAATCACTGCGCCGGTCATAATGCGTACGCATTCACCGGGACCAACCGGTCCTGTGTATGCACTGCCTGCCCAGTCTGTACCGATAACCTTAAGATCTGTGGCCAAAAGATCAGATGCTGGGCACATCAACCGGCGAGATTACATCTTCAGCCAAGATCCGGCTCAGGGCACCTCGAACCGGTACCCACTCGATATCACTAATTGGCGTGATCGCTTCAGCGATTCGGGCCAGGGCAACATCAACTGGCAGCAACGCTGGATCGTATTCATCCTCACAACTGGGTTGCACGATTACTTCAGTCTGTTTGTTCACTGTCGCGTTTCCAGTTTCCTGAGCGGCCACCAGACTTTTCAAGCAACCGCACAGCGCCGATTATCATTTCACGATCCACTGCCTTGCACATGTCATAGATGGTCAACAAACCCACCTGGACTGCAGTCAAAGCCTCCATTTCAACACCCGTGCGTTCCCGGGTCTCAGCGACAGCTCGACAGACAATCGCGCTGTTCTTCGGGTCAGGCTCAAAGGACACTTCCACCCGGGTCAGTCTGAGCGGATGACACAACGGTACCAGTTCCGACGTCCGTTTAGCCGCCATAATTCCTGCGACGCGGGCGACTGCCAGCACATCACCCTTGGCATTGGTCCCGTCAACCACCTGTGCCAGGGTCGAAGCTTGCATCGAAATTTCTCCAGCAGCAACGGCACACCGCTCGGTAATTTCTTTGCTACCGACATCGACCATGTTCGCTTCACCGCGCTCATTGAGATGGGTCAGTTTTTGTCCTTGAGCCGCCATTTTTTCGCTCCCCTGCCTGAGACCGGATATTGTAGCCATTTTCACGCTGATAAGGCCGTTACCCCGGTCGCCATATCGAGGAGGCGTGCTAAAATGTGTTTGATTTATCAGATAATTTTAGGAGGAAATACCCGTGGCCTTTGCATCGATCATGGAAGAACTGGGGTCGCCCGCACCTGATTTCCAACTGCCCAACACCAATCCCAACGCCGGGCCCAAGGTAGTTTCCCTCGGTGACTTTTCTGCCATGCCGGCACTGCTGGTTGCCTTTGTCTGCAACCATTGTCCCTACGTGATCCACATCCGCGACTGCTTCAGTAAATTTGCGTGTAGCTACGCCAATCAGGGGCTGGGCATCGTTGCGATCTCAGCTAACGATATCAGTACCCACCCTGGCGACGGGCCACAAAAAATGGCCGATGAAGCGCTGGCACACAATTTCAGTTATCCATACCTGTATGACGAAACCCAGGACACGGCAAAAGCCTATCGTGCGGCTTGTACGCCCGATTTCTTTTTGTATGACAGCCAGCGGAAACTGGTCTATCGGGGTCAGTTTGATGCCAGCCGGCCCAATAACGATATACCCGTCGACGGCAGCGCACTACAAAGCGCAGTCGATGCGGTCCTGAGTGGCCAACCCGTGACAACTGAACAGGTTCCCAGTCTGGGTTGCAACATCAAATGGAAAAGCGGCCAGGAGCCTGACTATTTTCCGACCTAAGCCTGTATTTTGTACCGAGTTCTAACGACCTGCCGGGTCTAGCCGAGTCGATATAACGCCACCAGCGTCTTGGCATCACGAATTCGACCATCAACCGCCATCGCCTTCACCTGTTCCAGCGTACACCAATGGACCTCGATCTGCTCATCCGGTTGAGTATCAGCACCAACTTGAGAGAGCGTGCTTGCCTGATAAAGAAAAAGTTCTTCACTACAAAATCCCGGTGAAGGCACCATTGTTCCCAGCTCGCGCCACTGTACTGCAACTAGCCCAGCTTCCTCGCGCAATTCCCGTTGGGCGGTCTCAAGCGGGTCTTCACCTGCCTCGATCACACCCGCCGGCAATTCCCAGATCCAGTCTCCGACGACGTGGCGATACTGCCGCAGCAAACACACCCTGTCTGCATCATCCAGCGCCAGAACAACTGCACCGCCGGGATGTCTGACGATTTCCAGCTCGATTGTTGCACCATTCGGAAGCACTGCTGTTTCCAGTCCGAGCTCAATCAGTCGGCCCTGGTAAATTTCGACCCGGCCGTTGGCAGTCATCGTTTTATCTTTCCTTAGACGAGGCTTGATTGCGCACTTCGTCCACAGCTGATTGAAGTTTGTCATCGTCGGCGAGATAGTAGCGACGAATCACACTCAGGTTGTCTTCGAACTCGTAGACCATTGGAATCCCGGTTGGGATGTTGAATTCCAATATGTCGTCTTCACTCATCTGATCGAGAAATTTAACCATCGCGCGCAGACTGTTGCCATGCGCAACGATCAGCAGTCGGCTGTCGCTCCTTAATAACGGAACCAGTGTCTCTTCCCACCATTCGGTGACCCGCAACAGCGTATCTGCCAGAGATTCCGTATCGGGGAGACCTTTGATACCGGCATAGCGTGGATCAGCGTCCGGGCGGCTGGTATCATCTGCCGCCAGTGCCGGCGGACGTACCGCATAGCCCCGTCTCCAGGCAAGTACCTGTTCGTCACCATGTTGCTCGGCGGTTTCTTTCTTGTTGAGTCCCTGCAGTGCGCCGTAGTGGCGTTCGTTGAGTCGCCAATCTGTCCGGATAGGCAGATACATCTGATCTAACCTTTCCTGAATAAGCCACAGTGTTCGGATGGAACGTTTCAGATACGACGTCATGGCAATGTCGAAGCGAAAACCAGCATCACGCAATGTATTACCGGCTGTCCTGGCTTCTTCGATACCACGTTCGGAGAGATCTACATCAACCCATCCCGTGAAGCGATTGTCCAGGTTCCAGGTACTCTGACCGTGGCGAACCAGTACCAGCGTCTTCATATTTTCTTCCTTACGGGTAACCCCGCACCCGGGCTCAAGAACCTATCCCCAGCTCTTTTAGACGCACTACCAACTGGGCCAGAGCCTGGCCTCGATGGCTGATGCGGTTTTTTTCTTCGGCAGAAAGTTCCGCCGCCGATTTATGTCCGTTACCCACCAGAAATACCGGGTCATAGCCAAAGCCATTTTCACCACGTGGCGTCTCAGCGATCCGACCCACCCAGGTTCCGCTGCAGATTACAGGTGAGGCGTCCAATTCATGACGCACGAACACAACCTCGCAACGAAAACGAGCCTGTCGGTTGCCGGTCTCGGCAGTGGAAAGTCCGAGCAGTAGTTTGGCAGTATTGTCAGCATCAGAGGCGCTATCACCGGCATAGCGGGCAGACCGAATGCCCGGCGCACCATTCAGCCCGTCCACCTCGATTCCGGAATCATCGGCGATTGCCGGCAAGCCAGTAAATTGGCTGGCATGGCGCGCCTTTATGATCGCATTCTCGACAAACGAGAGTCCGGTCTCCGCCGCTTCTGGCACACCAAGATCACTTTGAGGGATACAATTGATCGCCGTTCCGTTCAACAGGGCTCGAAGCTCTTCGAGCTTGCCGCGATTGTTCGATGCCAGCACAATCTCCATGTTCACATCTGTTCTGATTGTCGTGCTGTGTTCTGCAGGTCGGTAAGTTGGCTGATGCCCTTTGCCGCAATTGCCGTCAGTTGCCGAAGTTCGCCTTCCGTAAAGGGAGCCGCCTCGGCGGTTCCCTGGACCTCAATAAAACGACCTTCGTTATCCATAACAAAGTTCATATCGGTGTCTGCTCGACTGTCCTCGCTGTAATCGAGGTCCAGCAACACCTGCCCATCAACGATACCTGTAGATACTGCGGCCACTTGGGCAACGAGCGGTGTTTCAGACAGGGCGCCAGCTCTTAGCAGCCCGTCGAGGGCATCGGCCAGGGCCACCCAGCCGCCTGTAATCGACGCGGTACGTGTGCCCCCGTCAGCCTGTAACACATCGCAGTCGACGGTAATGGTTCGTTCGCCCAACGCATCGAGGTCCACTGCCTGGCGCAGAGCTCGACCGATCAGCCGCTGTATTTCAAGGGTCCGGCCGCTCTGCCGGCCACGAGTCGCTTCGCGTAGCGTCCGAGTGTGAGTTGAGCGGGGCAACATGCCATATTCTGCTGTCACCCAGCCGCGGCCACGGCCACGTAAAAACGGGGGTACGGTACTGTCCACGCTGGCGGTACACAACACCCGCGTATCACCAAATGCAATCAATACAGAGCCCTCTGCATGTCGTGTGAAGCCGCGGTCGAAACAGACTGGCCGCATCTGGTCCGCTGCTCGTTGGTTCGCTCTGTTCATGGGTTTACCTTACTCGGTAACGCGTTCGTAATAACTGATGTTAACAGCCTAGTGGCTGACCATAGCCGTTTCTTTGGGGTCCTATCAATACTTAAATAGCGTTCTGATCCGCTTAAGATGGCGGCAAGTGATGGCCAAGTAACGCAAAAAAGTTCTCCAAGAACCGGTAGGTTAAGCCCCAGACAATCGGCTCCTCATGATCACTCAGCCGAATAGCGGGAAACACTTGCCCCTGCCAAGCTTCGTATTGCACCTCGGTCTGGCGTTTTATCTCTAGCAACCGAGATATCGGCAGGGTGAAGACATCAGCTACTTCGTGATTCTGACGGAACGGTCCAACACTGCTCATCATAAAGACGAAACAGGACACCACCAAGTGATGTGAACGACGGCCCGTCAAATCGTCAAGCTGGCCAAGAAGCTGGCCTGCAGACAGATCAACACCAATTTCTTCTTCAGTTTCCCGTACAGCTGTATCCAGCGGCAGCTGATCGCCCGGTTCACGTCGTCCACCGGGAAATGCAATGTGCCCCGACCACGGATCGTTCGGTACTCGGGCACGTTCGATGAAAACAATTTCCGGATCGTCCGTGGAAGCCGCGCTATCTAATATCAAAGCAACGGCCGCGTGGCTATCGCCCGTGTTAGACAACACCGGCTGGTGCTGCGTCAACTGCTGGGTGATTGTGTGCGTGGAAATCACCACCGAATTCAACCCGCGAAAAGAAACCCGTCGGTCACTTCACGCCGGTCATGGCATGTCAGTGAGTCGGTGTAGTCCGTCAGGTGATAACGGTAGGCTGCACGTAACGATATAAATGGCATTGGCTCTATCACAAGTCCGGTTTCGACTGAGATCGTCGATACATCCTGGCGTGGGTCAAGCAGGTCTACCGTATCGACCAACGACCAGAACCCGCCTGCTTCAATTTCAAAATTGTCGAGCGCCTGGCTCTTGGGTCCTGCTATGATCAGACCGATCAAAGACAGCAGTACTGACGACAACCGGATCATGGGTTCGTGGGCAAAGACATCTGCACAGATTCTAGCACTGCTGCACTCTGCAGCCTGGTTTGAAGCATCTCGATCAACCCTAGCGACAGGACTCTAATGCATGGACAACACGGATGGGGTCCGACTCGACCGGTGGCTGTGGTCTGCCCGCTTTTTTAAGACACGGCAGATGGCTGCAGACGCTGTTCGTTCGGGCCGTGTGCTGTTGAACAACAAACGCACTAAACCCGCCAAGTCTGTTCGCATCGGTGATCAGGTCCGAATCCGAAAGGCCGCTTTTCGTTATGCCATCCAGGTCACTGCCCTGAGCGAAACGCGGGTGAGTGCGGGTCACGCTGTCACCCTGTATGACGAAAGTGAACAGAGCATCGAAGCCAGAGAAACCCTCAGAACACAGCTTAAACTCCAGCGCTCAGGTTCGCATCCGGCGAAGGGTCGCCCCAGCAAGCGTGAACGCCGCCAGCTGAACCGGCTGCGTGTTCCACAAGGATGAGCCCTTGTGAACGCCCTGGATAAAACGCTGGCGTTGCCCCCGCTGTCGCTGTATGTGCATTTCCCTTGGTGTGAAAGCAAGTGTCCATACTGTGATTTCAATTCACACGCTTTGCGCGGGACCCTGCCCGAAGAAGATTACTGCCACGTATTGCTCCATGACCTGGAGGCTATATCACACTATGCGCAGGGCCGGCAGCTGGCGTCTGTTTTCTTTGGTGGCGGTACCCCCAGTTTGTTTTCAGCCGGTACCATCGCGCAGGTGCTGGAGCAAGCGGATAAACAGATCGGCCTTCAAGCAAATGTCGAGATTACCCTAGAGGCCAACCCGGGTTCGGCCGATGTCACCCGCTTCAGTGATTACCACAACGCCGGTGTGACTCGACTCTCGCTGGGTGTGCAGAGTTTCAGCGATACACAGCTCCTCACCTTGGGCAGGATACACAACGGCCTGCAGGCACTTCAGGCCGTAGACATGGCAGCGCAGGCTGGATTTGCCCATGTGAACATCGACCTCATGCACGGCCTGCCGGAACAGACCGTTGATCTTGCAGCTCAGGACATCGACACCGCGATTGCCTTGGAGCCGAACCACCTCTCTCTATACCAGCTGACGCTCGAACCGAACACACGGTTCGCAGCCCAGCCACCGGCGCTACCTGACGAAGCAACCTGCTGGCAGATCCGCAGCCTGTTCGAGGAAACTGCGATCTCTGCAGGTTATGAACAGTACGAAGTGTCGGCGTTTGCGCGCCCAGAAAGTCATTGCTCGCACAACTTGAACTACTGGTCCTTCGGCGATTATCTGGGTATTGGTGCCGGTGCACATGGCAAGGTGACCAGTCCCGATGGGATCGGGCGTTACGCGCATGAAAAACACCCCCACCGTTACATGGCAATGGTGACAGCCGGTCAGTCCGGCAGCAACTTGACGTTAGCGAGCGCCGAAGAAATCGCTTTTGAGTTTGTACTGAACGCATTAAGGCTTAAGAACGGTTTCAGGCTGATAGACTTTTCACAGCGCACGGGGCTCTCCGCCGAGTGCCTTCTTGGCACCGCAGAAAACGCAGCAAAACGGGGTCTGTTGAACATCAGCAACAACCGAGTCCGGACAACGGACCTGGGCTATCGTTTTCTCGATGATGTCATCGCACTTTTTCTGCCCGAGACGGATTGATGGCCACTGCATGATATGATGCCCGCACAACGACGACTACAGTCGATCATCAAAACGTGCTCGGATAGGGCAATTTAGGTAATCTCTCAAGCCCATAACGGTATTTGTCATGCTCTGGGTGAAAGCTTTTCATATCATCTTCATGGTGACCTGGTTCGCGGGACTTTTTTACCTGCCACGCCTTTTCGTCTATCACGCGATGACGCAAGACGCAGCAACATCCGCTCAGTTTGAAACGATGGAACGCAAACTTTATTTTGGCATTGCAACACCGGGCGGCATCCTGACGATTCTATTCGGGGCGTGGTTGTGGCTTGGTTACGACATCGGTGCCGGCAGCGGCTGGCTCGTGGCCAAGCTGATACTCGTCATCATGCTGGTGCTCTATCACCTGTGGTGCGGGCGCATACTCAAAAATTTTCAGACGGACAACAATACCCACAGCCACGTTTTTTATCGCTGGTTCAACGAGTTTCCAGTACTGGTTCTAGTTGCTAGCGTCCTGCTGGTGGTTTTTAAGCCCTTCTGATGACACACAATACCGACTGAAAAACCTGACCGATGATGTTTAACATCGTTCTGGTTCATCCCTGGATATCACCCAACACAGGCAACATTCTTCGGCTGTGTGCGAACACTGGATCCTTGTTTTTGTAGCGTTTTCGCTCACTCGCTTCTTCTGTGGCACAACTATGGCACAACAGGAGAAACGATATGGCCAGCATCAGAAAGCGTAATGGTAGATACCACGCTCAAGTAAGGCGTAGAGGTTACCCGCAAGCCACACGGTCATTTACGAGCAGAGAAGCCGCGAATAAGTGGGTTAAATCCGTCGAAGTCGATTTGGAACGTGGCGAATATCTGCCCCGCGTTACCATGACGGTAAATGAGTTACTGCTGAGATACGAGGCGGAAGAAGTTCCAAAGCAAAAGGGTGCTAGGCATGAATACTGGCGATCCAGTTTCCTGCGTAAACAGCTTGGCCACATACACCTTCGAGATTTAACCCCTGCATTTTTGGCTACCCATCGGGATAGACGCTTAAAGACGGTGAAAGCGTCAACAGTAAGCCGTGAGTTCACAACATTATCAACTGCTATCAACACAGCCATCGTAGAGTGGGCTATTCCACTTCCGAATAACCCCGTATCCAAAGTGCGGGTGCGTAATGCCGACATCAGGCGAGATAGACGGCTTGAAGCAGGGGAAGAGGGGCTGATATTGAAGCACGCTCAACCAATGTTACAGCGCGTTATCGTATTGGCATTGGAGACAGCTATGCGGCGAGGAGAGATTCTGAAGATCAAACGGAGCGACATTAATTTCGACGCTCAGACGCTATATATCGGCGACACTAAAACTGACACACCAAGAACCATTCCACTGTCTGAAAAGGCCGTAAAGGCTCTCAGGGCGCAAATCAGGGCGTTAGACGATGAATTAGGCGGTGTAACTCCGATTCGTGAGCCACTGTTATTCAAGATGCACCTATCAGAGTGGCAACGGCAAATGGAAAGGTTATGGCGTGATACTGGAATCGAAAATCTAAAGTTCCATGATCTGCGGCATGAGGCTATTTCAAGGTTATTCGAGTCTGGTTTTAATCTGATGGAAGTTGCCACCATAAGTGGCCACAAATGCCTCCAACATTTAAAACGCTATACCCACATCAAACCAGAATCTTTGGTGGCACGATTGGGATGAGTGTGTGCGGGGTATACATCCGTATACCCCGTTTAGTTTATTGGACTACCGCAGCCGCACTTGAATTAGGCCTACCGTTGACAAGATGACGGCAGGTATTTTTCGGCTACATAACCAGCATGGCTTCCAGAATCGCCGGCCTCGCCGCAAGTGCCGGCTCCAGGTCTGCAAACACATTCCCAAATAAGAGAATCTGTAACAATCTTCGGTCTTAAATAAAATCTCCTTCCTCGAAGCGCGCTGTGTACTTCTTCCGTATCACGGAACAACACCTCGGCTCTTCCCAAGTTGGACTTGTATAAAGTTATTTGTCTGACATATTTACCCGAGATGTCCCTAGGTTCAGAAAGGCCAAGTAATTCATGCATTTGTACTGCACCAGGAAGCCCAGTTGAAGAGCAACAACTGGCCTGGGGGAGAACGCCATGCACAGAGTAGTATTCTGCAACAGCGGTTTTGGCTACAGTGACAAGACTTAACCCTTCAGCCACCTGTGCCCTAGCCACATAGTTCTGATACTGCGGTATCGCTACTGCCGCCAGTATTCCAATGATCGCAACCACGATCATCAGTTCTATTAAGGTGAAGCCTGAACTGAATCTTTTCATACCGCTATCTTATTCCTGTTTGGCAGAAGCATCCAGAAGC
>LULX01000125.1_pt1 | contig 23533 bp, 15 predicted proteins | sample 729511 | NCBI WGS metagenome assembly LULX01 (sample SAMN03860278, study PRJNA289734) | marine metagenome | biome: seawater column; feature: ocean; material: water; isolation source: Red Sea water column Station 91 - depth 500m | place: Saudi Arabia: Red Sea | collected 2011-10-15 | depth 500 m
ATATTGTACGGTCCAGAGGCTTCTAGGCGGTAGTGTTGTGCGGTTGATTGTGTTGCTGAACGGAAACATAGTCGCACTGTTAAGCGAGTTGTTTTTCCCGGATTTCATCAAGGGTTTTACAGTCGATGCACTGGTTGGCCGTAGGGCGGGCTTCGAGGCGTTTTATCCCAATAGGTACTCCACAGCTGTCACAATAACCGTAGTCGCCACTGTCGATCATTCCGATTGACTCTTCGATTTTCTTGATCAGTTTTCGCTCACGGTCACGGGTTCTCAGTTCGAACGAACGATCGGTCTCCTGTGTTGCACGATCATTGGGATCGGGTAGGTTAATTGATTCATCCTGCATGGACATCACTGTCCTTTCGGTATCATCGATCAGTTCTTGCCGCCAGGCACTTAAGATCGCCTTGAAGTGGTCCTGCTGGTTGTCGTTCATGTATTGCTCCCGCTTCTTGGCCCGATAAGGCTTGATGCCGTGGATCAGTTCCGCGAGTTTTGTTTTTGCTGTGGCCATCTAGAAAATCGCTCTAATGAGATTAAGTTCCAAGCCCGGAGCTCAATGCCCCGTTTTCTCGAAAGCGGGCCGTTATACCAGAGTGATCCCTGCTGTGCAACCATAGTTAAGCGGGACCTACGGTCGCAAATATCGACTGAATTATGCCCATATCACGTTGTGTCCACGGTTTCACACCGGGAAACCAACGTGGCGTCGTCTCTCGCTCTATTTACCTGGAAACAGAAAAGTTCTGGCTGCGAAACGGGCAAGTTCAGATATAATGTAATGCCAGTTTGGACCAGATAATTCTAACAGCGAATTCTCGCGACGGCTGTGACGTTGGTCACCAGCCGCGAGCAATTGCATGTGGTGAGTCCCGAAAGAAATCCGATGCCCGTAAAACAGATGAGCTGAGTTGATGCAGCTCAAGAAACTCAACCTTTCTGGATTTAAGTCTTTTGTAGACGCTACATCTATTAGTATTCCGGCCGACTTTACTGGGATAGTCGGCCCGAACGGTTGTGGCAAGTCTAATGTCATCGATGCAGTACGCTGGGTTATGGGTGAGGCATCCGCCCGCAACCTCCGCGGTGAGAGCATGTCAGATGTCATTTTTAACGGTTCCGGTTCGCGGAAGCCCGTGGGCAAGGCTTCAGTAGAATTGCTATTTGACAATAGTGAAGGTACAGCGCCCGATGCATATGCCGCGTTTGCTGAAATATCTGTCAGACGCACCTTGTCCCGTGATGGTACTTCTGAATACCTGATTAATCGCACCCGCTGCCGCCGAAGGGACATAACGGATCTATTCCGCGGTACCGGTTTGGGAGCCCGTTCCTATTCCATCATTGAGCAAGGCATGGTTTCTAGGATTGTAGAGGCCCGCCCAGAGGAGCTACGCAGCTTCGTTGAGGAAGCAGCCGGCATCACCCGCTACAAGGACCGGCGCCGAGAAACTGAAACACGCATTCGGCACGCACGGGAAAATCTCGACAGAATCGAAGATATTAGGAGTGAACTCGCGAGTCAGCTCCGCAGACTGCAGCGCCAGTCGCAGGCCGCCAGGCGTTATCAGAAGCTCCGAGATGAAGAATGGGTTGTCAACGGTCAGTTGCTTGCCGTGCGTTATGTGGTGATGAAACAGAGGAGTGAAGAGCATGACAGAAGCACGGCCCAGGCAAGAAATCAGGTCGAAGCTGAACTGGCCCAGCAGAGATCGCTTGAGAGCAAGGTAGAAGAGATACGCACACAACAGTCAGATGCCCAGAAACTGGTGAATGACATTCAGGCAGGGTTCTATACGGTGGGTGCTGAGGTCGCCTCGGTTGAACAAAAGATAGAGCATACCCGGGAAACCGAGCAGCAGCAGCGATCTGAGTTGGGTCGATTGACAGCTGATTTGGAATCGATCAGCACACAGTTGGAGCAGGATTTACTGGAACATCAAAAGCTGGAAGAGCTGATGTCCCGCAGTGAAGCACTGCGTACCAGTAGGGAGTCAGCGCTTCAGTCTGCTCAGCAGCAACTTCAGAATACAGAGCAGCTATTCGAGGATTGGCAGGAGCGTTGGCACGACTTTACCCAACAAGCGGCTGAACCTGCCAGGAACCAGGAAGTGCAGCGAACACGGATAGAACAGTTCGAATCAGTAGATCAGAAAACACAGGAGAGACTGGCTCGTCTAGATGAGGAAGATCTAAAACTCCTTGAGGAAGAGGAGCAGCTTGATGTGGAGGGAACGAGGACGGTTTCTCAGCAACATGACCAGCAAGTTGAGGATAGGCGGGCTGATTTTCAGAAACTCGCGCAAAGCATAGAGGATGGCCGTCGTGCTGCAGAGAGCCTGGCCCAGCGTGTTGACGAAGGACGGAAGAGTATGCACGCAGCGAACAGTCGCCTTGAGAGCTTGATTGATTTACAGGAGTCGGCCCTGAAGCATGACGATCGCTATCAGGAGTGGCTGATTCGCCGGGGTCTTTCGCATGCACCCAGGCTTGCAGAAGAGGTCAAGGTCGCCGATGGCTGGGAGGCAGCAGCTGATGCGTTATTAGGGAACCGACTTGCCGGACTCGGTGTTGGCAGTATAGAAAATACCATTGCCGATGAAACTGCGCTGCCAGCCAGCAATTTGTTTTTTATTGAGTCTGGTCCAATTTCCAAAATTGGCGATGATTCTAAAACCCTGTCGAGCAAGGTACGCAGTTCACGCTATGACCTTCAGTCGGTGTTGGCAGGGGTCTATATTGCTGAAACACTGCCGGAAGCGATGCAAAGGCGAACTACGCTAAAACCGCACGAATGTGTGGTTACGCGTTGTGGGACCGTGGTCGGGAAAAACTGGGTCCGGGCACCACGCAGGCCAGATAACGAGACAGGCCTGCTGTCCAGGGAGGACGAAATAGATGGCCTACGCTCAGAAGTTTCCCGTCTCGTACCCGCTACCCAGGCGCTGGAAGATGAGCTCCTCACCGTCCGTGAACGGTTTCGCTTTCTAGAACAACAACAGCAGACTGAGCAACAAGAAGTGCACGGTTTACGCCTTACGCGGGATGAACACCGCCAGTCTCTGGCAGATAAGGAAGCCCGGTTTGCTCAGATTGAAACCAGACGACATCAGCTTGCCAGCGAAATGGAGGAACTTATCTCCGAGCTTGGTAAAACAGGAGAGGGGCTCGATGATGCCCGTCGGAATCTTGCTTTGGCGGAAAATGAGACAGGTTCGGTTGACAGCGATCGGGAAGTCCTGCTGAAGGAGAAGCAGCAGGTATCAGATGTACTTATTCAGGCAAGGCGTGCGGTACAGGATAATCGGGACCAATTGCACCGGGCCGAACTAGACCTTCAAGGTGTTAGGGCATCACTTGAGTCGATTCAGGCAGGTCGGGTACGACTGACAACGCAGCATCAACAGACTGCATTCCGCCTTCAGGAGCTAGAGCACACGTTACGTGTTGGTGTCGAGCCAGAACAGGTTTTGAGACAGCGACTGGACGAATTGCTCGATAGTAGAATCGAAGTCGAAACCAGGTTGACCGCTGCCAGAAATGATTGCGCCCAATTTGACGAGGCCCTCCGAGACACACAAGCACTGGTGTCGGAATGTGAACAAAGGGTTGCCGTAGCCAGGGATGCATTGCAAGAACAGCAATTAAAAGCTCAGGAACTCGATGTGCGGATGGATACGTTGCGCGAGCAGATCGAAGCGAGCAAATATGTCCTTGAGAAATTGCTGGCCGAATTGCCCGATGACGCAGAAGAATCTCTCTGGGCGGAGAAATCCCAGCAGCTGGGCGAAAAAATAGCCAAGATAGGGCCTGTAAATCTGGTAGCTATTGAAGAATTTGAAGAGCAATCTGAACGAAAGAGCTACCTGGACAAACAACATGCTGACCTTGTCGAGGCTCTTGACACACTCGAGAGTGCGATCAAAAAAATCGATAGGGAAACCCGAGATAGATTCAAACAGACATTTGATAACTTGAACGCTGGATTTATCGAGTTTTTCCCACGATTGTTTGGGGGTGGAAATGCTGTCCTCGAACTGACTGAGGGAGACTATCTGACTGCCGGTGTTACAGTGATGGCCAGACCTCCCGGTAAGCGCAACAGTACGATCCACCTGCTTTCAGGTGGAGAGAAGGCACTGGCAGCAGTCGCCCTGTTGTTCGCACTATTCCGCCTCAATCCAGCCCCCTTTTGCATTCTTGATGAGGTTGATGCACCGCTCGATGATGCGAATGTAGTTCGATATTGCCAGACTCTAAGGACCCTTTCAGAGCGTTCGCAACTGATCGTAATAACGCACAACAAGATTACAATGGAATCCTCAGATGTGCTTCTCGGTGTAACCATGGGTGAACCCGGTGTATCTTCTATCGTTTCAGTCGATATCGAAGAAGCTGTAGAGATCGCCGCACAGTGACATGACACTGCGACTGGCTCTGCTTACCCTGGGTGTTGCAGTACTGATTCTGATTTTGGCCCTGTCGTACTTACGCTGGCGGCCCAATGTATCTCGTCTGAAAATCCCCGTAAGAGATTTTGGAAGGATGTTTGTGTCACGGATGGCAAATATATTCCGGCTTCTCAGAGTGAGTTTTCCCCTCAGGCCGAACGCTAAGCGTGGCCAAAGAGAACCATCTCTGGTGTCAGCGGCAGACTTTGAACTGGGAGAGCAGCCTGTCTCCGGGATCGATGTGTCGCCTGTGCCCGGGCAACCAGTTCCAGACCGAAGGCGTGGAGCTGACTATCACAGGACCCGAGATATTGCTGGATTGCTACCAGAGGATGGTGTCGGTTCAGGGCCGCTGCGTATCGATTACTGGGCAAGACTTTCAGGAGATGAGTTAGTTGACCGGGATAGCGTCTTATCATTGTATAGAGAGTATGAAATTAACCTTGAACATCCACGGGCGGTGCATGGTCGCAGTCACCCCGGAAGGGTTTGGCTGGATCTTGAACAGGCGGGTAGCGATGAGCTGTTTACAGATCTCATTGTGAGTCTTCAGCTGGCTGACCACGCCGGCCCAGTAGAAGAAACCGAATTGACACGATTTAACAGCCTTATATTTGCACTTGCGGAAGGGCTTCACCGGCGTTGCCAACTCGACAGTTCAATTGAAGAAGCCCTGCCTCACGCACGACGGCTGGACCGATTTTGTAAAGCCTACGATATGCTGGCAATAGTGAATATAGAGCCAATCGGTGATACCAGTTTTTCGGGTAAGGATATAGAACGGGTGATGCACAGGTCGGGTATGCGACTTGGTGATCAGAACATCTTTCATTATTACGACCCGAAAACTGGAAGCAGCCAGTTCAGTTTGGCAAACCGGTACCAGCCGGGGTATTTTTCCCATACAGACCTGATTGAGGGTTCATTCAGGGGTATGACAATGTTTATGAGTATCCCACGATGTACCGAACCTTCAAGGTCCTTCGGTGAAATGCTGTCAGTAGCCGAATACCTGGCCAGTGAACTCAATGGCAGCCTGGTTGATCCTGACAGCGGGCGGTTGTCACCCGCTCATTTAGCGCTTATACAGCGTCAGGTCAATGGTGTTGGAGAGTCTATGAAAAGGCTGGGTGTGGCACCAGGAGGGGAGGAGGCATTGCGCCTGTTCTAGGATTGATATGAAGAAAGGTTCCAGAGCCGAGATAGACAAGCTGTACGGTCAGATTCGGTATCATGATCACCGTTATTATGTTCTGGATGCCCCGGAAATACCCGATGCTGAATATGATCGCCTGTATCGTGAACTGATTGAGCTTGAGGTACGTAATCCCGAGCTGGCAGCAAGCGATTCACCTACCAAACGAGTTGGCAGTGCACCTGTTCAGAATCTCGACGAGGTGGAGCATGCGATACCCATGCTCTCCCTGAGTAACGCGTTTGCGCAAGATGAAGTCATTGAATTTGATCGCAGGTGCCGAGAGGCTCTTGGATCGGATGTTGTGGACTATGTTGCTGAGCCTAAACTCGATGGATTAGCGATTAGCCTTCATTATGACGATGGCGAGCTGGTGCGTGCTGCGACGCGAGGGGATGGAAACCGAGGAGAAGATGTAACCCACAATGCCCGCACAATCCGTTCGATTCCACTGCATCTGGTAGGCGAAGATTATCCTGATCAGCTGGAAGTTCGTGGTGAGGTCTACATGCCTCACGCAGGTTTTACGCGACTCAATGACGTGCAACGTCGTAGTGGCAGCAAACTCTATGTTAATCCCCGGAATGCGGCTGCCGGCAGTTTACGACAGCTGGATCCCAGAATTACAGCCAGCCGCCCTTTAGCGTTCTACGGTTATGGTGTTGGATTGGTCAATGCCGGTGCATCTCCTGAATCACAGAGCCAGGTGCTGTACGCCCTACGCCATTGGGGTATCCCGGTGAATCCACGGGTGAGTACTGTCAGCGGGGCCGCAGGGTGTATGGAATATTACGAGAAAATTCTTGTCATAAGGGAGAAGCTGGCTTATGACATAGACGGTGTTGTGTACAAAGTTGATAGTTTTGCAGCTCAGAATCAGCTCGGCTTTATTGCCAGAGCACCCCGTTGGGCACTGGCACATAAGTTCCCCGCACAGGAGGAGCTAACGGTCGTTCAAAGTATCGAGGTTCAGGTTGGGCGAACGGGTGCGGTTACGCCAGTGGCACGCCTTCAGCCTGTATTTGTTGGCGGTGTAACCGTTTCAAATGCGACCCTTCACAATGCTTCTGAAATCAGGAGGCTAGATGTCAGAATAGGTGACACTGTGGTTGTTCGCCGGGCAGGTGATGTGATTCCCGAAGTGGTCTCAGTCGTACTGGGCCGTCGTATAGATGGTACTCGGTCATTTCGCTTCCCAAAGCGGTGTCCCATATGCGGTTCAGATATTGTTGGCGATGTCGATCAAGTTGTCCTTCGCTGTAGCGGTGGCCTGTTCTGTAGTGCCCAGTTGAAAGAATCCATTAAGCACTTTGCATCCCGGCGGGCTATGGATATTGAAGGTCTTGGCAGTAAGCTTGTAGATCAGCTTGTTGAGACAGGACATGTTCGCGATGTGGCTGATTTGTTCGATCTGGATCTTGAGGTTCTGTCGGGCCTTGAACGGATGGGTGAGAAATCAGCCCGTAATCTGCTCCATGCGATAGATCGTTGCCGAAATACAAGTTTAGGGAGGTTCCTGTTTGCACTCGGGATACCGCAGGTTGGTGAAGCGACAGCCAATACATTGGCCGAACACTTTTCAACCCTCGATAGGCTTCGAGTTGCAGATCAGTCGCAACTCGAGGAAGTACCAGATATTGGGCCTGTCGTTGCCGAAGGGGTGTTGCGGTTTTTGTCTCAGACTGATAATCAGCAGGTGCTTGATCGACTTCTGGCAGTCGGTGTTACCTGGCCAGACAAACAGACTTCAACAACGAGCCGCAAACTGGCCGGTAAAACATTTGTCTTGACAGGGGGGCTGGATCACCTCACACGCGATGATGCGAAACAACGTCTGATTAGTCACGGTGCCCGGGTTACTGCAAGCGTTTCAGGAAAGACGGATTTTTTGGTTGCCGGCTCTGATCCGGGATCAAAGCTGGTCAGGGCGCAAGAACTGGGTATCCCAGTTCTGGATGAGATCGCTTTCCTGCTGTTATTGGAGAAATCTGAATAAGTTGATGCCGGGCAAAAAGATTCAGCGCTAAGATACAATCTACCCTGTGCCGCCATAGTGCGAGGGCAGTTCGCCCAGCCAGGACTACACCATAGTTAATCCTATTGCCAGGAGATATGATGAAAGACACGTTCGGTTCACGTGAAACACTCGATGTCGGAGGCGAATCCTACGAGATCCGGGCACTCGATGTGCTTAACGATGAGTATGACATTGCACGTCTGCCTTACTCGCTGAAGATTCTGCTGGAAAATCTGCTCCGTAACGAAGACGACTCCAGCGTCAGTGCAGAGGATATTCGCAGCCTGGCTGGATGGGATCCCCAGGCAGGTGCCGTATCTGAAATCGCTTATACCCCTGCCAGGGTATTGATGCAGGATTTAACCGGTGTGCCTTCAGTCGTAGATCTGGCTGCCATGCGTGAGGCTATGACGGAACTTGGCGGTGATCCCGATCGTATTAACCCATTGTCGCCGGCTGACATGGTAATAGATCACTCGGTCATGGTGGACCATTTTGGGTCAACTCAGTCCCTGGATCTCAACGCGGAGCTTGAATACAGTCGTAACCGCGAACGGTATTCTTTCTTGAGATGGGGTCAGCAGGCGTTCAGTAATTTCAGCCTCGTACCACCGGCAACGGGAATTGTTCATCAAGTTAACATCGAGTACTTGGCTCGCGTGGTATTCAGTCGAAAGGTGGGCGGTGTGCTTCAGGCCTATCCCGACACGGTCGTGGGTACCGACTCGCATACCACCATGGTCAATGGACTTGGTGTTCTGGGGTGGGGGGTCGGTGGTATTGAGGCCGAAGCGGCCATGTTGGGCCAGCCCATCAGTATGCTGATACCTCAAGTTGTGGGGTTTGAACTGCAAGGACAACTGCTTGAAGGAGCCACGGCCACTGACCTCGTGCTGACAGTGGTGGAAAAACTACGCCAACATGGTGTGGTTGGGAAGTTTGTTGAATTCTACGGCTCGGGACTCGATTATTTATCCCTGGCTGACCAGGCGACGATCGCGAACATGGCACCGGAATACGGGGCAACCTGCGGCATTTTCCCGATTGACTCTGGAACGCTGAACTACCTGAGACTGACAGGAAGGCCTGAGTCGGATGTCGTGCTGGTTGAAGCCTATGCCCGGCGGCAGGGTATGTTCAGAGACGAAAACATGCCTAGTGCACAGTACACAGACAGTCTTAATCTTGAATTGTCTACTGTTGTACCCAGTATTGCTGGTCCTAAGCGCCCCCAGGACCGAATCAGCCTCTCAGAAGCAAAGAGCCGCATCGCTGAAGCCTGCGCTGATACCTCATCGGGTAAGCCCGGTGTCCCACAATCCGTCGTGTTAGAGGGACAACAGGTCGACCTTAAGGACCAGCACATTGTTATCGCTGCGATCACCAGTTGTACAAACACCTCAAACCCAGGTGTTATTGTGAGTGCCGGATTGGTAGCAAGAAATGCCCTGGCTCAGGGCCTTAACGTCAAGCCTTGGGTAAAAACATCACTTGCCCCGGGGTCAAAGGTAGTGACGGACTATCTGACCAAAGCCGGTCTGCTCGATGCGCTTTCTCAGATAGGATTTGATGTGGTGGGTTACGGCTGCACCACATGTATCGGGAATTCGGGTCCTTTACCCGCCCCAGTGAGCGAAGCCATACAGGCAGGTGATCTTGTGGCCTGCTCCGTGCTTTCGGGAAATCGTAACTTTGAAGGCAGGGTGCACGCTGAGGTCAAAATGAATTTTTTGGCCTCTCCACCATTGGTGGTTGCATATGCCCTGGCAGGGACTATGGCTGTGGATTTTGAAACAGATCCACTCGGAACCACAGCGGATGGCCGTGATATTTATCTGCGCGATATCTGGCCCGCCCAGGCTGACATTGAACAGGTCATCAGTAGCCATGTGACTCGAGAACTATTTGAGGCGCGTTATTCGGATGTGTTCACCGGGGATGCCCGCTGGTCGGGGATTAAGGTTGATTCTTCAAGCCTGTTTAAGTGGGACACTGAGTCTACCTATGTACGGCATCCACCGTATTTCGAAGGCATGACGCGGCAAGTACCCGGCATCCAGAATGTGCGTAAAGCTCGTGTTCTGGCCAAACTTGGAGACAGCATCACGACCGACCATATTTCTCCTGCCGGCGCTATCAGTCCAGACAGCCCGGCGGCTGATTATCTTCGATCACACGGTGTAGCACAGGCTGACTTTAATTCGTACGGGTCACGTCGCGGAAATCACGAAGTGATGATGCGCGGTACATTCGCGAACATTCGTCTGCGTAACGAACTGGCTCCCGGTACAGAAGGTGGATGGACGCGCCATCAGCCAAGTGGCGAGCAGATGACGATTTATGATGCAGCGATGCGCTATCGGGCTGAGGACACACCGCTGATGGTAATTGCGGGCAAAGCATACGGCACGGGGTCTTCTCGGGATTGGGCGGCCAAGGGCTCTTTGTTGTTAGGTGTAAGAGCTGTCCTGGTTGAAAGCTTCGAGAGAATTCATCGGTCGAATCTGGTCGGTATGGGCGTACTTCCGTTACAGTTTCATGCGGGTGAAGGGAGTGAAGTTCTCGGACTATCCGGAGACGAACTCTACGATCTGGATGATCTTGAGCCCGGCTTGAGTGAGATCGGTGTAACAGCGACTGATTCAGAAGGTGGAATAAAGCGATTTTCGGCGATTGTCAGAATCGATACTCCCAAGGAATGGGAATATTTTGATCATGGCGGGATCCTGCAATATGTAATGCGTCAGTTGCTGAACTGAACCCTGTTTTGATCAGGCTTCGACATTCCGTGCTTTGTTTTTGGCAGTCCGGCTGACAATAAAGATTCCGCTGAGTACCAATACAAGTGCAGTCGGCATTCTCCAGCCAGGCACCTCATTCAGAAAAAGTACTCCCCAGGCTGCACCAAAAACCGGAATGATGTAGTTGACCTGTGAAAATGTGGTTGCGCCAACACGATGAATCAGATAGTAGAAGATCAGAGTGGCGAGTGCGGTGGCAACAATACCCAGGATAAGAACCGAAATAACTGCCGTTCCATTTGGACGCAACGTCCATGGCTGTTCCAGTAGGATGGCCATCGGTAGTACCCAGATCAGACCAGCCAGTGTGGCGCCAGTGGACATGACTGGTCCGGGCAGGCGGGCAAATCGCCGGGCGAAGGTGGTTGAGACTGCGTAGCTTAGGGCGCTGATAATGATGGCAAACTGTGCGATCACAGCTGTGTCAAGATTATGTAATGCATCGGCGCCTATCAAAATGATGAGACCGCCGAATCCGATCATGATCCCCAGTCCGGTGCCCAAATTGAAGCGTTCGTCAGCAATGAACAAGTGCGCAAGCATTGCTGTTGCAACGGGCATCGTTCCCATCAGAACGGCGGTAAGGCCACTGTCGATATAGACCTCTCCCCAGCTGATCAATGTAAAAGGCAAAGCGGTGCCAAATAACCCGAGTACCGCGAAAATTGTCCAGTTCTTTATGTCAGTGGGTAAGCCCTGTCGTTTAAATGCAAGGTAGCCGGCCAGAACGACTACAGCGACGGCAATGCGTGCTGCTGTCAATGTGTAGGGCGGAACTGTCGAGATCGCAAGTTTTATGAAAAGAAATGAGGAGCTCCAAATCAAACCCACACCAAAGAGCAGTAAGTAGTCTCGCGGTGAGATGGCCGTGTTCATGGCTTATATGGGGTCGTACTCAGCTATATGAGGGGACAACAACGGCGGTTCGTGCCAAGATATGCGGCTCCCAATGGTGTAAAGCTTGTTGCTTTAATGTTCTGAATGTAGTTTTTTCGTAGCGCTAGAACATTGGTCCAATTTTTCCAGGTATTCGCGAGTACTCTTTGGCATCGGTACTCTTACACCAGCCATATAGGAGATCAGATCAACCCCTTCAGATAAAAGTCTTTTAGCCCAGCCATGCACTTCCTCAAGATTGGTTTTGTCGGAATTGATAGTTGGTTCGAAATGTTTTATGCGTGCTGCCAGAGTGACGAATTCCGGCCAGCTATAAAAGAAATCTGGATCGCTTTTCATGATCTCACTTTCTTGGCGTGCGGCCCTTGCGTAGTTGAGAATGCTGCCTGCGGTTTTGTCGAACCCAGGGATAGCCTTGAACGTGGACACCATGTGATCGGCGACCTCATCGATGGCTTCCATCGCCTGGGCGATCTTGACATATCGGCTTTCATAATACGCGGCGATCGGCTGAGTGAAGACTTTTAACGGTTCACCCCAGAGTTCATCTATTCCCTCGTGGCCACTTGAATGTCGTACCTGTTTCCCCAGTTCCAGTGCTTCCTGAAAGCACTCACTGCACTGTGTCATTAACTCGTTGTGGGTATCGACATGAATGCCGCGTTGTTCAAGGTCGACAATACTGGTAAAAAGATCAGTCGCCCGATTAAACAGCGCGCCTGCAAGCATCGCCGCATTGACTCGTTTCCGCTCGGGGGAGCGTTCACTTTCGTAGGCCTGTCTGGCTGTCTCAACCCTATTTCCAGGTGTATTAATTCCGGGCTCAGTATGGTGGAACGTACGGCGTGTCAGAACAAGAAGAAGGTCACGTTTGGCCGACAGGGTTTCTTCTGGAGGTGGGTAATAACGGATCCAGTAGCCATCATAGAAGATGTGGGGCTTGCCATTAATCTCTTTTCGAGATCCGTTCGCAATACCTAGATTCATGTTTTGAAGCGCCACAAGGTGTTTGTTTCGGTTAGATAAACAAAGCGGTTAGAACAGCGCGAGTCTGTTTTCAAGTGTGTTACGGCAGGATCATTTAGGAAGAATTTGCTTCAATGGAGCGGGATTGTACGCTGACCGGTTTGAAAGGCAATAGTTGGCAGTCGTTTCACTAACCTATCACGGTATATAACCGGAAAAGACTATGGCCACCGCCTTTTCACTGTGGATATGAAGCTATTGATTCGGTGACCGGGGTAGCGTTTTGGCTGGGGAGGCGACCGGACGCCCGCTAGAGGTAGCTGTAACCCGACCCTCAAAGAAGACGTCATCGGTAAGGTCGTCGGGAGATACTGTGTTTTCATAACGGTTCACAACAGTACCGATAGCGGTTGCACCAGCCCCGACGGCTTTGCTTTGAGCACGTTCTGATGCGACAGACTCGGCCCATAAAAACGCACGGGAGCGATCCGAGAAATCGACCGGACCTTCAAGGCTGTGTACTCGAAAAGTTCCCTGACTGGGTTGAGTAATCGTAATGTGTTCGCGTTGAACGACACTGCCTACAACGGCACCTATAGCATTTGCGACATCGCTGTGCTTTGGTATTTTCAAGTCGATCCCGAGCATGCGGCCCGCTGCGGGGTAATAAAACGGGGCTGGTGCACCCACGGCCACCAGAGATCGGCCAGGATCGAAATTCACGGCGAATAGCCCTCCGTCCATTGTCCCGTTGTCCATGATCCAATCAGTGAGTAATCGGTTGATTTTGTCGAATACCGCAGTTTCATTCCGGGGGCCACCAGTCGCCATACAGGCTTTTATAACCGTTTCACAAATGGTACTGACGACCCTGTCATGTACAACCTGGCTGACAGCGGAAGAATCATTGGGATCAAAGCTGCCCCATCCGTATACGTGGCGCATCTGTTTTGCCCAGATAACTGCCGCAAGATGAGCCGCTTCTGTTGACCAGTGGTTACTGAAACCGAGCACATGGGCTGCGTCCGAGGGGGTGAAGCCACTGTATATCACCATCCCTTTACGGACCATGACAGCAGCAGCCTGGGCCTGTTCGCGTGCGCTGCGATACAGGGTTTCGAGTTCGAGGGGGCGTTCAGCCAGACGCTCCCACACTTTCTTTTCCACGGGCGAGAGCTGAGCGATTTGACTACTATCAGCGAAAAGTGGAAGAAAGAATTTGTTACTTCGAGGTGTCGGTTTAGCATCCCGTTGACGCTTGAGGGACTCAATCACCCAGTCATTATCAAATGCTAGCAAGCTCATCGGCACGACCCGGCGGGGTCCAATACCCAGGCCTTCGCCACCGCTGAATCTCGCTTCGCTGTCACCGCCGAGTCCTACCGAGAAAACCCGGGTAGACTCAATCATCGGTCGCCACTCTCCTATCACCGTAGCGTCTGAACTGAAGGCGGGAAGACCATTGGTTACGACGGCAACATCAGTTGTGGTGCCCCCCATGTCGGCAACAATGGAGTTTTCTGTCTGGGCGAGGAATGCAGCGCCCACAACGCTTGTAGCCGGGCCGGACAGTACGGTCTCTATTGGTCGTGCCAGAGCAGCCGCTGCCGTAATCAGGGAACCGTCGCCTTTAACCACCATGAGCGGAGAGCTGATTCCATAATCGTACAGAAGCGACTGTATAGTGCGAATCAGCCGGTCGATATACGACACCAAAGAGGCGTTGAAGGCCACAGTCACTGCCCTGCGGGGAGCACCTAGAGATGAGGCGAGTTCATGGCCGCAGGTCACAGGCCTATCAGACAGAGAATGAATCAAGTCGCGCAGAACAATCTCATGGGCGGGATTGCGAACGCTGAACATGCTCGAAACACCAAATGCCGATACCCGATTCTTGTACCTTTCGATGGTGCGGCTCGCCGCATCCAAGTCTAGTGGACAGTGCTCTCGGCCGCCGGCATCGTGACCGCCTTTCAGTGCAACACAGGCTCCACCACGGACAATATGTTCGAGCTTCGCCCGCTCTATCTGGATGGCGGTGTAACCCGGAAGCAGCAGACAAACGGGGGTACCACGGCCTTCGACAACGGCATTGGTTGCGAGCGTGGTCGACAGCGAGGCCAGCGTAACTTTTGAAAGAAGGTCGGAGGGGAGCTTTTTGAGTACAGCACTGATCCCAGCTTCAAGTTGGCTGTGCGTGGTTAGGGATTTGCCACTGGCTACAACCCGGTTCTCAGCATCGACAAGTGCGGCATCTGTATAGGTTCCGCCTGTATCAATACCCAGACGGAGTTGCGTCTGTCCGGAGCCCTGTTCAGCCATGGAGTTACTGGCCGTAGTCGAAGAATCCCTTACCACTCTTTCTGCCTAGATAGCCTGCGTCGACCATTTGTTTTAGGAGTGGGCACGGCCTGAATTTCGAATCCCCAAACTCCTCTAGAAGAATATTCATGACGTAGAGACAAACATCGATACCGATCATGTCAGCGAGTGCCAGAGGCCCCATGGGGTGGCCGGCACCCAGCTTCATTGCTGCGTCGATCTCATCTGTGCTGGCGATACCCTCGTAAAGTATGAATACAGCTTCATTTATCATAGGAACCAGCATGCGATTAACCACAAAACCTGGGCTGTCTTTTACGCTTACCGGTGTTTTACCCAGTTGCCGGGTCATTTCATCGACTGTAGTGAAGGTGTCATCGGAAGTTTGCAATGCTCTTATGATCTCTACCAACGCCATCATTGGTACTGGATTAAAGAAGTGCATGCCGATTACCTTGTCTGGCCTGTTGCTGACGGAGGCAAGTTTTGTCAGTGACAGCGACGATGTGTTGGAGGCAATAATAGTCTCCGGTCGGGAAACCTTATCTATCTCCTTAAACAGGTCCAGTTTGAGATCCATGTTTTCTGTAGCAGCTTCTATGACGAGATCGCAGTCAGCTAGCTCCGATAGATTCGTGGTGGTACTGATTTTCGTGATTGCCGCGTCTTTCGCGTCAACAGTAATCTTTTCTCGGTCTACCAGTCTTTGCAGGCTTTTATCAATTGTACTTAGGCCTCGACTGGTTACTTCATCTGACACATCCTGCATGACAATGTCATAGCCGGTGAGGGCAGCTACCTGAGCTATTCCGCTGCCCATCGTGCCGGCGCCAACTATCCCGATGTTGCTGATTTGCATTTTGCACACTCCTGTTCTGATCCACGGGTACATTTACAAGGGGGCAAGGCTAACCTAAACCGGCGGCGAAACCAATGGCCGGCTGCGTTCGGGGGATCGTCGGTATACACTGTCCACTAGACGACAACTATGGTACTGAGCATGAACAGTAAACAGATGATCGAGCAACTGGTTGGATTCAACACAGTGTCTCGTGACAGTAACCTTTCGCTTATCGACTTCGTTCAGAATTACCTTGATGATTACGGTGTCGCATCAACTCGTGTCGTCAGCGACGACGGTGAGAAGTCGAATCTTTATGCCACGATCGGACCGCTTGAAGAGGGTGGTGTAGTTTTATCGGGACACACAGATGTTGTTCCTGTAGATGGCCAGGACTGGCACACGGATCCATTTTTGCTGACTGAAGACAACGGCAGGCTTTATGGTCGTGGGACTTGTGACATGAAAGGGTTCATCGGGATTGCCTTATCACTTGTGCCACAAATGAGATCACTGCGGCGTCCTATACACCTGGCATTGTCCTACGATGAGGAAGTAGGGTGCCGTGGTGCACCAGCCATGATTGAGCAGATGGTGACCAATATACCCGCACCGGAAGCTGTTATCGTTGGCGAACCTACGAGCATGAGTGCTGTTACCGGACATAAGGGTATTGTTGGCCTCAAGACAACCGTCCGTGGCTATGAGACGCATTCCAGCCAGACCAACCGTGGCGTGAGCGCGGTAATGAATGCTGCCAGGCTCGTCGGTTACCTCAGTGCAATGGCAGAGCGCCTCGAGCGCGATACCCCGTCGGACAACGGATTTAACCCTCATCATACCAGTATCCACGTGGGCGTCATTAATGGCGGCACCGCGATGAATATTGTTTCACGCCACTGTGAGTTTGTTTGGGATGTCCGTAACATTCCTGGAGATGACCCGGATGTTCTGATTGGGGAGTTCGAAAAATACTGCAAGGAAGAGGTGTTGCCTGAGATGCGGCGGCGATGGTCGGAGTGTTTTATTAAGACAGACATCATTGCCCGTGCACCGGAATTTTCACCAAAGGAATCTGCAGCGCTTGAATTGGTGCAAGCTATTACTGGAACTCAGGATACCAGTCGAGGTGCCTATGTCGCCGAAGCCGGACAGTTCCAGGCGGCGGGATTTCCAACGGTGATGTGTGGGCCAGGCTCGATTGACCAGGCGCATCAGCCCGATGAATTCATCAGTCTCGAACAGGTTGTACAGGGTGAGTCATTCTTACGCCGGCTGATTCAAGACCTGTCGACTTGAGTAATCTCGATTTAGGTCGACAGCAGTCCTGAAACCAACTGAGCGACCTGTAAGCTGCCGTTGAGAGTTTGCTGCCGACAGGCAGGCTGGACAGCCAGCAAATCTTCCAGCTCACTGAGCCAGTCGCCCGACATGTAGTTTTGTGCCCGTAGCAAAAATCCGTCCGTATTGTGTTGGAGAAAATCAGCCAGTGCTTGCATTTCAGGATAACCCTCCCGTACGAAATAGCCAAACCGCACCTGGCTGTGGTAGATCTCAGCGATGGTGCTGTAACCTGCCTTGCCGATTACCGCATCGGCCGCATCGATCAGGTCGGGGTGATGGTGGTCGCTGTTTGCAGGAAGGAGAAGGACATTCGGTGCCACCCATTCTTTTTTTGCGCCAATGCCGGCGATCACGAAGTCTATCGTACTGAACTCTTGGTGGAGCCTATTCATGAACGGGTATTCCTGGGGTACACCACCCATAGTCAGGAACACCATCGAGCTTTTTTCTTGTAGTCCCAGTGCTTTTCGCGTGCTGTCCCTGTTCTGGCGGGGGGAGCGGGCAATCGGGTTGACATGAACTGCGCTACTCGCTGGATTGCACACGGGTATTGCTTGGACATGGACCTTGGCATCGGCGAAAACATGCTCTAGCGCGTCAGCGTATGCCAGGAGTGCGGGATACCTCTCAGCGAGTGATCGGTAGATCCAATCCCAGGTGAAGTTCTCGATTAGAACGCTGGGCAGGCCAGCCGCCTGTGCGACTGCTATACCCATCGGTGCAATGTCGCAGATGACAAGTTCACAGTGTGTGTCGGTAAGTTTGTTGGCCAGAGCATCAATTTGCGTGGTTTTGAACGGTATCTCGTTGGCCAGTGCTTTCAGAGTGCCGGGAATATCTGTATTCAGTGCGTCATGTTGAACCAAGCCGATATCGCAGTTCAGTTGATGAAATCGAAAATCATCGAGGGTGCCGGAGAAAAACCACTGAGGGGTCGAGGAGAAAATCTCAAACCGCACTTCTGGCCTGATATCGGTCAGGGCTTCGGCGACTGCACACGCACGGGACGCATGGCCAAACCCGTGAGAAGTCACGAACAAGGCGACTGAACGAAAGCTGTTTTGGCCTGCCACGCCCTAAACCAGGTGTATCGCCGTTGCTCTGTTATTGATTGGAATACTGCTCCAGAAACTCAGTAAACCCTATGCGATCTGCTTGTTCCATTGCCCGCTGACGGTCGATAGAGTCCATGGCGTCCTGTGACATCTGGCGGAGTTGTTCCGCGGGAAGATCCATATTTTCAAAGTACTCACCTGTCTTGACAGCCTGCGCCAGTGCAAAATTGAAGAAGTTATCATCGTATTTTCGTGTGGCTTCAAGGACCTGGGCTGAAGGAGTGAGGCTTGAGTCGTTGAACTTTTCCTGCTGTCTACGTACCGCACCGCTGTAACCCTTGCCGCCATGCTGATCGAGAAATTCGCCCAAAATTTCGAAATGACTCATAATGTTGCTACCCAGTTCGGTCAGTTTCTGGTTTCCGATAGTCAGGAAAAGATCGGGATCACGGCCTCGTTCGACAACTTGTTTTAGTGTGGTATGGCAATCTTGCTGCTCAGCATCGGACATTGCCGGGCTATCTGCGAGCAAACAATAAAGCAGGAAAAGATCGAGGAAAAGAATTTGTGGATGGTCAATACCAGTCGGTAAAAAAGGATTGAGGTCTATACTTCGCAGTTCAACATATTCAACACCGCGCTTGCTAAGTGCATGGGTTGGTTTCTCACCGGTCTGAATGGTTCGTTTGGGGCGTATCGGTGCGTAATACTCGTTTTCAATCTGCAGCAGGTTGGTGTTCAGTTGCCGGTATTCACCATCAACACGAAGGCCGATCTCCTCATAAGGGGGGTAGGACTCAGTCGTCGCCCGAGTCAGTGACTCAATATAGGCTTGCGTACTGTCCAGGTTAACTCTAATAGCCGCCTGGGCATCACTCTGATAGCCGAGGTCACTCAAACGTAGACTGGTTGCGTAGGGGAGGTAATAACTCGACTCACCCAAGAGCTCTAGATGGTGGTCCCTGTCCTCAAGGAATGTTCGACAGACCGCAGGTGATGCACCGAACAGATAGGATATGAGCCAACCGTAGCGGTAGACGTTACGCACAAGACCGAAGTAGCCCTCGGATTTGAAATCGCGGAGTGGCACGGTTGAACCACGGATTGTCCGCCAGTTGCGCCAGAAATCGTCGCCAATTGAGAAATTGAAATGAATGCCAGCAATGGTTTGCATCATCTTGCCATAGCGGTGAGCCAGACCGACTCGATAAATGGTCTTCATTCGACCGACGTTTGATGTTCCGTAGTTGGCGATGGAAATACTGTCCTCCCCATGCAGTATGCACGGCATACTGTTAACCCATAGCAATTCATCTCCAAGATTACGGTAGGTGAATTGGTGAATGTCTGTCATGTCCTGCAGTAGTGTTTCCGCGTCCAGATGTGGGGGTGTAATGAGCTCAATTAAGGCCTCTGAGTAATCCGTAGTAATGTAAGGATGGGTCAGGGTTGAGCCCAGACGAGAGGGATGTGGCCGCTGAGAAATGATACCTCCCTGATTTACGCGGAGACTTTCTTTTTCTAGCCCTCGGCGAATGCTGAGGAGGCTGCTTGCTGCACCTGCCTGCTCGATCTTTCCCAGAGTCCGTGTTAGCGTTTGGGTCATGGGATCTTATCCGGGGCAGAAGTCTGGTGACTGGTATCAAGAGACGATCGAGGTCGATACTGTTGGTCGACAGACTCGTGAGCTCACAGGGTTGATTGACCAGTCTGTCGCTCGATCAGATGTGCAGACAGGTTTATGCCACATTTTTTTGCAGCACACCAGCGCATCTTTGCTGTTATCAGAAAATGCCGACCCAGCGGTACAAGTAGACTTGGAGCATTTTATGCAGCGTATCATTCGAGATGGCGACCCGGCCTACCGGCATACCAGCGAAGGGCCAGACGACATGTCGGCCCATCTTCGCTCGGTATTGACCGGAAGTTTCCTGACCTTGCCCGTGGTTGAATCCCGGTTGGGACTTGGTGTGTGGCAGGGTGTATATCTTTGGGAGCATCGATATCAAGGCCGTAAACGTTGCCTGGTCTTGACCATCCAGGGTGAAGGCACAGCTTTATGAATCGAATGAGTTCAACACCTGCTAGCCAAAACGTGGCGGCAGCCCACCGTTACAGTGTTGCACCGATGATGGATTGGACTGACCGCCATGAACGTTATTTTATACGCCTGATTACCCATCGTGCGATGTTGTATACGGAGATGATCCCTGCGGCAGCGCTGTTGCATGGTGATCGCAACCGTTTACTTGTACACAGCCCAGCTGAGTATCCTCTAGGGCTGCAACTGGGAGGTAGCAATCCACGTGAGATGGCTCTTTGTGCACGCTTCGGTGAAGCAGCAGGATTCAATGAAATCAATATGAATGTGGGCTGTCCGAGTTCGCGTGTCCAGTCTGGCCGTTTCGGAGCATGCCTGATGGCGGAACCGGAGCTGGTGAGTGACTGTTTCAGTGCTATGGCATCAACGGTCCGTATTCCTGTTACCATCAAATGCCGCATAGGCATTGATGACCGAGACAGTTACGAAGATCTCGAATCGTTTGTCACCACACTGGTAGATGGTGGTTGTCGCACATTCATTGTTCATGCCCGCAAGGCTTGGCTGACCGGCCTGAGCCCAAAACAGAATCGTGAAGTCCCCCCGCTGCACTACAACCTAGTGTATCGACTAAAGCAAAACCACTCTGATCTCGAGATTATTCTCAATGGCGGAATCTGCAGCATTGAAGCCGCCAGCTCTCATCTAGAGCATGTCGATGGAGTGATGGTTGGGCGGGAGGCCTATCGAAATCCTTTTTCTCTCGCCAATGTTGATAGGGAACTGTTCGGTGTAAAAACTCCGCCACCAACGCGCTGGCAGGTGCTGGACCAGTACAAATCCTATATAGCCAGTGAAATTGAGTCCGGCACTCAGCTTAAACACATGTCTCGGCACATACTGGGCCTTTTTACGGGGCAGGCGGGCGCCCGGGCCTGGCGCCGGTATCTGAGCGAGCATGCTGTTCGCCACAGTGCAGGCCTGGAGATCATCGAGGCGGCCGAACGTATCGTCCAGCAGAAAATGCAGCACGCGGCATAGAAATTTTGAGTCCTTTCGTTTCGATCGGGAATTCCGCGTAGACCGGATCATGATTCAAAAGAAAATCCCCATATTCGGAGTATCGGCTTTGCTGGTGCTTTTGGCCCTTACCATAGTGCTTACAGCATTGGCGCTGAATACCCGCAATCTGCGCAGCAGTTTTGCCAATTACATCACGCAACAGGTGCAAAGAAACGTCACCATTGGGGGTGATGTCGAGATAGATCTTGGATTCAGTGAGTCCGGCTCGCTGTTAATGACCCTCAAGACGCAGGACGTAGTGATCTATAACAATCCGGATTTCAGTGCTGAGCCTATGCTCCACGTGCCATGGATTGAACTTGAAATCGGACTGTTGTCCATCCTGACAGGAGGGTTCGATGTTCAGAGATTACTGATCGAGCGTCCTAGGTTCGACCTAGCCCGGCTAACTGACGGACGATCAAACTGGCAAGATATCGGGATTCTTGCTGTTGTACCCGCTAAACAAGTGAACGTATACGCGGGCGTGGTTCATTGGCACGATCGTATGACTCAGCAGGCGGTAATGTTGGCCGACCTGTCTTGGCGGTCGAGTCGATCCGAGACAGACTCGACAGTCTCCTGGCAGACTTCATTTCAGTTCCTGTCGGAAGTGTTGCGTTTGCCCTTAGCTGTGCGCCTAACGGCAAATGTTCCACCTAAACCCGGCCAATCGAGTGGCGTGGTATTGAATGAGGTTGTTGGCAGTGTCACAGCCCCTGGATTGGTGTTGAGTATGAAACTGCCAGAGATGAGTGTGGACATAGACAGTGGCAGGATCCATGTGGAGGAGTCGGCAGTAGATATCGCTGCCGCTGGTACTGAAGCCGCTTTAAAAATCACCGATCTGAATATAGACACCAGCACCCGGCAGATTGAGGTCGCGCTGCTCGACGCAGATTGTTTTGTCGGTCGATCTACGCCCTCAATTACTGCCGAGGCAATGGCCATCGATCTGTCCCGCCAGCGAATCGTTGTGCCGGAGGTGGTCGTGACTTGGCTGGATACAGAACTCTTCGGAGATTTGTCAGCTACCTGGGCAGGCGGAGAGCCAGACGTCCTGGCTAACTTCGATATACCGTCGGCGAATGTTCAGGCAATTCTGGACAATGCCGGCATTGTGCTGACGAGTTTTGCGTCGAACGGACTCCGCCCGGTATCTCTGAATGGAAAGTTGCGTATGCGAGAGAATCTGCTGGTATTAGATGATCTCAATCTAAAGACGGGTAATACCAGGTGTGCTTGTCGGTTTGTTGGGTGACCGGCTTTCAGATCTTCCAACAGATGTGGCGGCAACGGGAAGTATCGTTGTCGATCGCCTGTGGATCGACCGGATACTGGCGAAACATGTGATCGCAAAGATTCGTTCCAAAGGAAAAATAATGTCGATTGCGCCATTGTCGGGTGAGCTTTACGATGGCACTGGCAAGTTGTTTTTGTGGCTGGATCGTCGAGCCGAGAAGCCGCTAATTCTTATCCGGCAAGCAGTAAGCGATTTTAATTTGGGAAAACTCCTGCGCGATGCGGGCGACATAGCTGGCATTGAAGCATCAGCTGATCTTGAACTAATCCTGGCGGTGCAGGGGCGCACTGGCGCTGAATTACTTAAGAACGCCCGTGGGATTGCCAGGGGTGACCTGCGTAACGGGGAACTCTCGGCAGAGTTGTTCAACCGAGTTTTAGGGGATGTCGATACCCAACTGGCCAAGGCGATCAGCGCGCAGTTGCCTGAACTTAGAATCGAGCAGGCATCGACAACTGTTCGCATCGACCGCGGTATAGTTCAAAACCAGGATTTTAGATTTGCTGGCCAAGAATTCTGGATGGAGGGCAAGGGCTCAATGTCCCTGTCTGCCGGTGGGATGGATTATAGAATCCTGCTTGCCCTTGAAAATGATCTGAGCAGGGATTTAGGCAATGTTCCAGTTATTCCGTTCCAGATCACAGGATCAGTGGGTGATCCCAAGATTACTCTAGATGTTCAGGAACTGGTGCGATACAAAATTGAACACGAGCTCACCGGCGTTCTACCGAGGCCATCCAGCGTGTTACCCGATCAGGCTGCGATCATGCTGGTCCGGCAAATCGAACGGCAGATTACAAATCTTCAAAAGGCGCTAGACTCGGAATGAACTCTACAGTTGCCCTTCTATTATTAGGTTAGCTCGGGTGTTGTTTCTGTTATGCTTTCCTGTAACTTTCAGCAGATAGCTCAACAGTCACCGATTTCCTCGGTCTTAAAATGGAGAATGCTATGAGCGGTGAAAAGCTCAATAAAGTCAGTGCTCGAATCACGCAGCCGCCCTCCCAGGGTGCTTCCCAGGCGATGCTCTATGCCACTGGCATGTCACGTGAAGACATGAACAAGGCCCAGGTCGGTATTGCTAGTATTTGGTGGGAGGGAAACCCTTGCAATATGCACTTGAATGATCTTTCTGCGGAGATTAAACGTGGCGTAGAAGAGGCGGACCTCATTGGTATGCGTTTCAACACCGTCGGTGTCAGCGATGGTATTTCGATTTCTTTCAGGGATCGCAC
>LULX01000116.1_pt1 | contig 23215 bp, 22 predicted proteins | sample 729511 | NCBI WGS metagenome assembly LULX01 (sample SAMN03860278, study PRJNA289734) | marine metagenome | biome: seawater column; feature: ocean; material: water; isolation source: Red Sea water column Station 91 - depth 500m | place: Saudi Arabia: Red Sea | collected 2011-10-15 | depth 500 m
CCTTCAATCGGAATGGCTATTCACGTTGAACCAGAATCGGTGTTCACGTTCGTCCGGAATGGGTGTTCATGATGGGCCGGAATATGCACTATTCAGTTTACGATAGAAAATCTGAACTAGTAGCACTAATTGAGCGGTTTCTTGGCGCATGTATCTTGGTTGACTGGATCAAGCGGTTCGTTAAGGAGTGGGTCCCCGGGACCCACTACGCAGAAACGATGCATCAGAGGCAGCTGCGCAGTTCCCCGATATCGAAGGTTGGACTGATCAGAAACTGCCGTGGGTGGGCCCCGGTGGCCCATTAAGTAGTATCCGCAGATAAATGGTTCGTTCCAAATTGAGCTTGATCATCCCTCCCTTACTTGGTCCCTCGCGTCTGTGGGTCCCGGGGACCCACCCTGTGTAAATGTTCGGACTGTGATTAGTGTCAGCACAGCTTACGGTCAGGTTAAATCACCTATCTTGTCCCATGTTGACCTGCCCCCTGATCAATTAAGTACAATTCCGCATCTCCCATCCCTGTTTTTCTCTAAGTCGGCCTTAATTAAATATATAAATTACAATGACTTGTAGTTAAATATCCATTAGTGTGCCTTTGGATCAAGAGAGCTGGCGCGCAAAGAAGCTGCTAGCCGCAACACATGAGAATCGAATTTTAGGATTGTGAATGACAGAGACTCGCAGAAATCCAACCTTCGCCAAATCTAATGATCAGAAAGGATCTCCAAGTGACCACGAATTGCTGGTCGAAATACATCAAGGTGATGAGGATGCTAAGCAGCAACTTATAAGCAGATATCAAGGACTGGCTGCGGCAGTCGCAGACTCGCATGAGGGCTCTGGACTTGACTGTGAAGCACTTAAGTTAGTTGGCGAAAAAGGCTTGAAACTAGCAATTGAGAAGTGTCGGCCAATGTTGGGCTACGAGTTCTCGAGTTACGCGTTACAGATTATTGGATCGTTCATCGAAAACGAAGTTGGTAGACAGATCCAAGTTTTGAATACCTCAGATTTGTCATTGTTAGGCACAGCGGCGCATAGGCAGCTGGTTAACTTTGCTCATCAAGCAATCGATCAAGGCACCGCCGATAGCGATGTCCCAACAATCGTTTGCCAAATGGTGAATCAGTCCGCTGAAGGAGAAAAGGGCGATGTCCGACAGAGTTCGGATGCTGCTAATCAAGTTGACCTAGATGTGGAGATGGTGGGCAGGCTGCTTGCTTTCAATGGCTATGAAGTATATTTCTGTGCCCCCTCACGAGAAAAATCACTTTGGCGTCAGGATATTTCTCCAGAAGAGGAAGCTGAGAAGGCTCGGATTCTTAACGAAGAAAATGAAGCTCCCCTGGAAAAAATGAGGGCCTTGGTTAATGAGTTGCCTGCGAAGCATTCCGATAAGAAAGTGGCCAAGTGATGGCAATCGGTAAAGGGAGGCATCAGGAGAAAGGTAGTGCAGGTCAGCTGTAGGTTTCGATAGCACGAATATTAATAGCAATGAAAACTATATTGTCATGTTTGCTTTACACTATTTGTTTTCTTCCGAAAGTTAAGTGAGGTAATGTCGTGCTAACTCAGGCGTCCAACGCACCCACCCAGGAAATTTAGTGGGCTTTATCCAAGAGAACCATTTTAAACTTCCTGAGAACAGAAACGGAATCTGAGCATCCAAAGTGACTTAAGCCTCCGCCTTGCGGGGGCTTTTTGTTACTGACTTGCAAAAAAGGTGTGAAATTAGCCAAAAAAACGTGGAGTTACGTTCGCTTTCTCATCTATGATGTTATCTAAAGTAAAACGCCTGTTTTTTAGGCAGCATAATAAAAGCTTGATGCTGGCGCGTGGCCTTCGGATCCTTTTTCAACGGACTCCATGACAAAGAAATCAATACTCAGAAGACTGACCGGTCTGTTTGGGCGCTCCGGGGCGCGTCTGCAGGTTTGCCTGGAGATTCGTCCCGACGGTATTGCCTGGGCGGAATCGGGGCGGCCGGATGCCGGTAGGTGGGGTTTCACTGATTGCCTCCCCGCAAGGCGTCAGGCGGCACTGGTTGAACTAGTCGACAAGCACGGCTGGTCGGGTGCAGCGACAACGCTCGTGCTGCCTCTGGACCAGTATCAGGTTTTCCAGATGGATCGCCCGGAAGGCGTCGAGGAATCGGAGCTGGGGGATGCCCTCAAGTGGAAACTTAAGGATTTTCTCGATTTCAGCCCGTCCGACGCGGTTTCTGATGTTTTCCCGTTTCCGAAAGACGCATCCCGGGGCCGTGGCGAACTGGTCAACGTGGTCGCTGCCAAGAAAGTTCTGGTCTCGGAGCTGGTTCGGCTGGTTCAGGAAGCAGGCCTGGAACTGGAGCGCATTGATATCGCCGAACTCGCGTTGCGAAATCTGGTATGCAGGCTGGATGAAAACCGGCGTGGTGCCGCGCTGGTCCACCTGAAAGAAAACTACGGCCAGATGGTGATCTGCAAGGACAACACACTGTATTTGTCCCGCCGGCTTGATGTGACTTCCGACGATCTTCGAGATGCCGCCCGGCAGGAGTCGGCGGTGCAATCACTGGCCCTGGAGATGCAGCGTTCACTGGACTATTACGAAAGCCAGTTGGGCCAGGTGCCGCCGGCAATGATCCACCTCGTTGCCCGTGACAGCGTGCTTCCTCTTGCCTCGATGCTTTCTTCCTATGTGGCCGCGGGCCTTGAAACCCTCGATTGGCGTGCCCTCGGCTTTGAGTCCGATCTGGACAGTCGTTGCCTGCCGGCCTGGAGTGCGGGCTTGCCATTGCCAGAGGGCGGGCGTCCATGATCCAACAGGTCAATCTCTACACAGACGAGCTGCGTCCGAGAAAGGAAAGACTCCAGGCTGGAATGGCGGTTGGTATTCTGGTTGTCGGAGTGGTGCTGGTTGCGTGCGTGGCTGGTTTCCTGACCTACGAGAATTCGGTGATGGCAAACAAGGCCTCACGCCTTGATCAGCAGAACCAGCAGCTTGAACAGGCTGTGGCGCAGCTTTCTGCCGCGGTTCAAGCCCGTCAGCCGGATGCCGAAGTGAAGGAGGCTCTGGAGCGCGTCACCCAGACCCTCGCGCGCCGCCAGCGATTACTGGAACGGGTGGAAAGCCTGGTGCTTTCCGAGGACCGCAGTTTCTCGCCACAGTTGGCAGCATTGGCCCGACAGATCCCGGAAGATGTCTGGCTGACAGGCGTTATTCTGGAGTCAGGCCCGGACAGAGTCACTATAGAAGGGCGTAGCCGCGAAGGCGCTCTGGTGCCTCTGTACCTTGAAAACCTGGGCGAGGAACCAGCGTTTACGGGACGAACCTTTGGTGTGTTCCGATTGTCGCGCCCGGAGGAAGGCCGCTGGATTGACTTTCATGTTTCAAGCGAGCGTGACGGGGAGGGTAACTGATGGCGGACGCACCCAACACTTCCCTTGCCCGGGCTGCGCAGTGGTATAACCTGCGACCGATTCGTGAGCGGGCCCTGATTCTGCTGACTGCACTCGTGCTGGTTGTGGTGCTGGTCTGGGAGCTTGGGGTTACGCCATTACAGCAACGACACCAGAGTCTGGAGAATCGGATCCAGACGCTTTCCGCTAGCCGGGACGACCTGCTGGCGCAGCAGCAAACGCTCAATCAGCAACTTGCCACCGATCCCTCCAGGGAAATGCGGGATCAGTTAAATGCCCGGCAGCAGAGACTGGAGCAGCTCAATCAGCAGATCGCGGAGACCACCGGGCAACTGATCGCGCCCAGGGCGATGGTGGCGCTGTTGCGGGATATTCTGGCCGCCCAGGATGCACTGGAGCTGCAGGCTCTGGAGCTACAGACTCCGACCCCGGTTTTCGCTCCGGATGCCCCCGATCAATCCTCACAGGAGCAGGCAGAGGCGGCGCAACCACTGCTTTATGCCCATGATGTCGAGCTCCGCATCATGGGAAGCTATCTTGATGTGCTGAACTATCTCGAGCGGCTCGAGGCACTGGATGAGCGTCTCGGGTGGATAAAGCTGGAGTACAGTGCGGGCGACTGGCCCTCCGGTGAAGCGACCATCAGGGTGCAAACACTGAGCCTGGATCAGGCGTGGCTGGGGGTGTGAAGTGAGCAGGAACTTGGGTGCCTCAATAATCCGGTGGTTTTGTGTGGCTATCGGTTCGCTGTTGCTGGTGGTGGGAAAAACCCATGCACTGCAGGACCCGACCCGGCCACCGGGCCCGCAGACAACTGTGGCCAAGCCTGCCCCAGAGCGGGCTCTTGCTCTGGATTCCATACTTTTCAGCAAGGACAGGCGTGTCGCCGTCATCGAAGGTGAGGCCCTCAGGGAAGGCCAGGGTTTTGACAACGTGCGGGTTATCCGGATTTTTGCCAACCGGGTTCTGGTAACGGATAACGGCCGCGAACGGGTGTTGTACCTGGAGAGACTTCCGCAGGTTCGGGGAACTCAATGACAGATAATCGGATACTCATGACCACGATCAAAACAACCAGTGCGCTGATTCTGAGCCTGGTACTGGCGGCCTGCAGCAACAATCCGTTGATGCGCTCGGCAACCGCCACCTCAACCGATGCTGCCGATGCCATTGATCGAAGCCTTGAAGAGGCTTCGCAGGCACAACCGCCAGCGCCGACCCCGAGTCAGGCAGCTGCAACTCTGCCGGATGACGTGAGCGCAGCACTGCTGCCGCCACTCTCCAGCGAGGCGGATCTGGACGAACGTTTTGACGTCAATGCCCGGGGCGTGCCGGCAGCAAGCTTCTTCGAATCGCTGGTGGAAGGAACCCGCTATAACGTGGTGGTTCATCCTGATGTAAATACCAGTATCGACCTTCGGCTGGGGGACGTCACTGTACCGGAAGTGATGGATATCGCAGGCGACCTGTACGGGCTGGATATTCGACGCAGTGGCCGACTGTTCCGCGTTCAGTCGGACCAGATCCAGACCCGGCTGTTCCCGATTGATTACTTGCACTTCAAGCGTAAGGGCGGCTCGGAGACCAGGGTGAGCTCCGGTCAGGTTACCGGTGCTCGCAGTGGCGGCTCAGGCAGCGCTGACAATAGTGGTGACAGTGCCGGTTCCGGCGAAATTCGCAACCTGGTTGGAACAACCATTTCCACAGAAACAGCCTCGGATTTCTGGCAGGACATCCAGAGCGCACTGAGCATGATTGTCGGTGGCAGTGATGGCCAGCAGGTGATCGTGAATCCGGGCGCAGGGCTGGTCATGGTCCGTGCCGGTTCCGAGGATTTGCGGATGGTTGAGGAGTATCTGCGCCGCACCGAGCTGATCATGCAGCGTCAGGTCATTCTGGAAGCCAAGATCCTGGAGATCGCGCTCAACGAGGGCTACCAGCAGGGCATCAACTGGTCGGATATCCAGAGTGCGTCCAGCATCACGGCCTCGGATGGTCTGCCCGAAGATTTCACCGCGCAGGCGTTGGCCGGCCAGGCCATTCAGACCTCCGATATCGGAGGCCTGTTCTCCGCCAGCGTGCGGGCCGGCGACTTTACCGGCCTGATTGAGCTGCTTGGGGAGCAGGGCAATGTGCAGATTCTTTCCAGCCCACGTATTTCGACCGTGAATAATCAGAAAGCCGTGATCAAGGTCGGTACCGATGAGTTCTTTGTGACCGACATTGATTTCGACGACAACAACTCGGCCGTGACGGCCACGGACTCAACCTCTACCTCCGTGGAACTGACTCCGTTTTTCTCTGGCATTTCACTGGATGTGACGCCTCAAATTTCCGAAAACGGCGTCATCACCCTGCACGTGCATCCGTCGGTCAGTGAGGTTAACGATCAGGAGAAGGTGATCACCATTGGCGAGCGTGACGTCACGCTGCCTCTGGCCAGCAGCACGGTTCGTGAAACCGACAGCGTTATCCGTGCCGAAAGCGGGCAGATCGTGGTTATCGGTGGTCTGATCCAGAACTCCAGTGAAGACAACAATTCCGCGGTTCCCTTCTTCAGCGAGATTCCGCTGGTGGGTGAACTGTTCAAGCAGCGGCGGTTCCAGTCCCGCAAGAGCGAGCTGGTTATCCTCCTGCGCCCGGTTGTCGCCGGAATGCCCGAGATGAATGCGGATGTTTCTGCCAGCCGTGAACGCATGAATGTGCTGCGTGAGTTGCTGCAATCGTCTGAATCCGTCACCCCGGAACCGGAGAAAGCCGTTCGATAGCATGTACGAAGCCCATTTCGGACTGCAGGAAGCACCGTTCGCATTGACGCCCAACACCCGCTATTTCCTGCGGGTGCCCAGCCATGGTGATGCGCTGGAACTGTTGCTGGTGGCGTTGAAAGAGCGGGAGGGCTTTATCAAGATCTCCGGAGAGGTGGGCACGGGCAAAACCCTGCTGTGCCGGCTCCTGCTGAACGAACTCGAGCAGATTGCCCACACTGCCTATATTCCGAACCCGAATCTGACCCCGGATACGCTCTACGAAGCCGTGGCTGAAGAGCTGGGCGTGGAACTGTCCGGATGCACCAACGCGCATCAGGTGCTCAAGGCCATCAACGAAAAATTGATCGCCCATGCCATGGAGCAAAAGCCGGTCGTCCTCGTGATTGATGAGGCCCAGGCGATGCCGGAAGAGACCATCGAGGCGTTGCGACTGCTCACCAATCTGGAAACCGAGAGCGTCCGGCTGCTGCAGGTGGTCCTGTTTGGCCAGCCTGAGCTGGATGTGCTGCTTCAAAAGCAGAGCCTGCGCCAGCTAAACCAGCGCATAACGTTCCACTATCGCCTCGCCCCCCTGGACCGCCATTCGGTTGCCCAGTATCTGCGCCATCGCCTGGCCCAGGCTGGCTACAACGGCGCCGATCTTTTTGCACCGGGTGCGCTTCGACTGATTACCCGGGCCTCCGGTGGCATTCCGAGGCTGGTTAATATTCTGGCTCACAAGTCCATGTTGGCGGCCTGGGGCAGGGGTGACCGTCTTATTGAGCGGGGCCATGCCATGCAGGCCATTCGTGACACCGAGAGCGTTCGCTTGCCGGGACTGATCGGGAGGTGGTTATGAGCCTGCTGAACGATGCCCTGCGTGCTGCAGAGCAGCGACAGAACCGGCCGGAAGTGGCCGCGGCCTATGCGGGACAGTCGCAATCCCGACCTCGTCCGCGTTACGGGCTCTGGGTCGTCATCGTTTTCCTGGTAGCAGGCGCAGTGGGCGCATCTGCCTTCTGGTTGATGACCGGAACCGGTAATGAAGACATACCTGTGCACGTGAGTTCCCCTCCGGCGCAAGAGGCCGGAACAGAACTGCAAATCGAGAGCGTTGTCGGAAACGACAACACCGCAGAGGCCTCGCAGCCCGCCCCCGAGCCCCCGGTTGTGGTTCAGTCGGAACCGGAAGCCAGGGAAGTAGCCGAGGCGGTTGAGCCACAGAAGCCGGAGCCTGAACCTGAACCGGTTAGAGCCGAAGTCCCAGAGCCTGAACCCGTCGTCACTACATCGGTGGTGGCCGAAGCCGAGACTGCCCAGGAATCCGAAGCGCCAACGCCACCCATAAAACAGGTTCGTGAGACGCCCGAAGCCATCGATCGTCGAGTCAGCCGGGAGTTGGCCTCGCTGCTGAGGAGTGGTGAACCCCGTCAAGCTGAGCAGATGTTGCAGGAACTGGCGAATGTTCAGGTGGCGACTGCCAGCCGCGAAGTTTTCGCGCGTCAGATGCTGGTGCAGGAAATGCCTGACAGGGCTCTGGCCTGGCTTCCGGAATCGGTGACGAGCGGCGATGCCGCTCTGCGACTTCTCAGGGCCCGGGCACTCCACGCCAAGGGCAGTCTGCCCGAAGCACTCGCCACCCTTGAGAGTAGCGTGCCTGCAGTGCGCCAGGCCGTTGAGTATCGGGTAACCCTGGCGACCTTGCTGCAGCAGGCAGGCCGCACCACCGACGCGGCCCGACACTGGTCGGCCCTTATTGCCGAGGACGACAGCCGCGCGGCCTGGTGGGTGGGCCTTGCGATTGCCCTGGAGACAGGCGGCGAGACCAACAGCGCGGTCCGGGCCTACAGCCAGGCCGCCCAGTTACCCGGGCTTTCGCCGTCCCTGGCGAATTACGTTCGCGAACGACTGAAAGCTTTGCAGGCGGGATGATGACGACAGAGCCGAAAAAGAAAGTCCGGTTAGGCGACCTGCTGGTCCAGAATGATGTCATCACTGAGCAGCAGCTGATGACGGCCCTGCGCGAGCAGAAAAGCACCGGACGTAAACTTGGTAAAACGCTCACAGACCTTGGTTATGTGGACGAGGACAGTCTGCTCAATATCCTGTCCCGCCAGCTGGATGTTCCCTTTGTGCAGCTGCGTCACTACCAGTTCAACAACGAACTGGTGAAAAAGCTACCGGAGGCTATGGCCCGTCGGTTCCGCAGTATCGTGCTGGCGGAGCATAGTGGCGAGCTGCTGGTGGGGATGGCCGACCCACTGGATATCTTTGCCTACGACGAGCTGGTTCGCATTCTGAAGCAGCCTATCAAACAGGCGGTGGTGCGTGAGAGCGAGCTGCTGAGCACCCTGGACCTGGTCTACCGGCGTACCGATGAAATTGCCTCACTGGCGGAAGAGCTGGAGGACGAGCTGGGCGAGGATGCCTTCGACCTCGCGGACCTCTCGGCCGAATCCGAAAGCGCCGAAGCGCCGGTGGTCAAGCTTCTGCAAACGCTGTTCGAGGATGCGGTTCAGGCCCGCAGCTCGGACATCCACATCGAGCCGGACGAGACCGTTGTTCGTATCCGGCAGCGGGTGGATGGGGTGCTTCAGGAGCAGGTGATGAAGGAGAAGCGTGTCAATTCCGCGCTGGTCCTGCGCCTGAAGCTGATGGCCGGCCTGAACATCTCCGAGAAGCGGATGCCCCAGGACGGGCGCTTCAACGTCCGGGTGAAGGGCCGCAGTATCGATGTGCGGGTATCCACCATGCCCGTTCAGTATGGTGAATCCGTTGTGATGCGTCTGCTGGACCAGAGCCAGGGAATGTTGAACCTGGATGGCACCGGGATGCCGGCGCAGCTGTTGGAACGATTCCGCCGGATGATCAAGAAACCCCACGGGATGATTCTGGTGACCGGCCCCACGGGTAGCGGTAAAACCACCACGCTTTATGGCGCCCTCACGGAACTGAACCGCCCTGAGGTGAAGATAATCACCGCGGAGGATCCGGTGGAATACCGCCTGCCCCGGATTACCCAGGTGCAGGTGAACCCTAAAATCGGTCTGGAATTCGCCAATGTACTTCGGGCCGCCCTGCGTCAGGATCCCGACGTGATCCTGGTGGGCGAGATGCGGGATCGCGAGACCGTGGAAATCGGTCTGCGGGCGGCGATGACTGGTCACCTCGTGCTTTCCACCCTGCACACCAACGACTCCATCAGCAGCGCCATGCGACTGATCGATATGGGTGCCGAACCCTTTCTCGTGGCCAGCTCGCTGCTCGGCGTGGTTGCCCAGCGTCTGGTCAGGCGGGTCTGTGACAACTGTGCCGAGGCCTACACACCGACGGAACAGGAAATGGTGTGGCTGCGCAGCTTTGATCTGGATCCGCTGGATATGGAAGCCGGGTTCGTCCATGGCCGAGGTTGCTACCAGTGCAGCAACACGGGCTACAAGGGCCGGGTTGGCGTTTACGAGATGCTTGAAATGAACGAGGCCATGCTGGACGCTTTGCGGCGCCAGGATGTCTCGGAGTTCACCAAAGCGGCTCGCCTGAGCACCCTGTACAGACCGCTAGGGCAGTGCGCCATGGATTTTGCGTTACAGGGCACCACCACGCTGGAGGAAGTGGCCCGGGTGGCGGCGACCTCCGAGGGTGATTTCTCGCCCGACGACGAGATTCCCTTGCCGGATGAGCCTGTTGGGGGAGATGCCTGATGCAGTTCAGCTACCGGGGCAAGGATAATCGTGGCAGTGTACAGCAGGGTTTGCTGGGCGCTCCCAATGCCGATGCCGCTGCCACGGAGCTGATGCGCCGGGGGATTACCCCGCTCTCCATCCGGGAGGTGGAGGACACGGAGTCGGTTGTTGATCGATTGAACCGGCTGCCGATATTCCGGAAGAAGGTCACCCTCGATGAGCTGATTGTTTTCTGTCGCCAGATGCATGCCCTGACCAAGGCGGGTATCCCCCTGATCCGCACCATGCGCGGCCTGGCGGAAACCACCCGTTCACCGGTGCTGGCGGAAGTACTGGAGGATGTGACCACCCGGCTCGAAGGCGGCACAACCATGGCGACGGCCATGCAGGCGCATCCGAAGGTTTTCTCGGAGTTATTTATTGCCATGATCCATGTGGGCGAGAACACCGGGATGCTGGACGACGCCTTCCGGCGTCTGTCAGAAATTCTCGAGCTTGAGCGGGACACCAAGCGTCGCCTCAAACAGGCCATGCGCTATCCGATGTTCGTCATTATCGCCCTGTTATCGGCGCTGATGGTCGTGAACTTTCTGGTTATCCCGAAATTCGCTTCGGTGTTCGACAAGCTGGGGGCGGACCTGCCGTTCCTGACCCAGGTATTGGTCGGAACCTCCAATTTCCTTCTGGCCTACTGGTACGTGATGCTCTTTGCGGTCGCTGCAGGCGGCCTCCTGCTGCGGCAATGGAAGCAGACGGAACAGGGCCGGCTGACCTGGGATCGTTACAAACTCCGGTTGCCGATTATCGGACCGTTGCTGGAATTGATCACGCTCAGTCGGTTCGCGAGGAACTTTGCTACCATGCTGTCCGCCGGCATGCCGGTAACAACGGCGTTAACCGTGGTGGCGGATACCACGGACAATGCCTGGATCTCGACCCACATCAAGGGTATGCGAGGCGGTATCGAGAGAGGCGAGACTCTGCTCAGAACAGCCAGACAAAGCGAAATGTTCACGCCGTTGATTCTGCAGATGATTGCGGTGGGCGAGGAAACCGGTTCCGTGGACGACATGCTCAACAATGTCGCGGATTTTTACGATGAGGATGTGGACTACGGCCTCAAGCGACTGGCAGAGTCGATTGAACCGATACTGATTGTGGCCATGGGTATCCTGGTGTTGATTCTGGCGCTGGGTGTGTTCCTCCCGATCTGGGATCTGGGGGCCGCCGCCATGGGGCGGGGCTGAGTGCCAGCGGCACGGGTTTCAGAGGCCAGCGGACTGGCGATGTCGCGCAGGTTCCGCTTCGCGGTGGTGTTGGCCGTACTGGGAGTGCTCTGGTGGTTCCTGCTCGGCGTGTTGGAACGAGAAAGCCGAAATGCCGAAGAACGGGCCGCCAACATGGTGATCGGCCAGCTCAGATCGGCCTTGGTGATCAAGGGTGCAGAGGTAATGCTGAGCCGTGACGGCCGTCTTGCTGAGCACAGGGGCATCAACCCGTTTGAGCTGGTGGAGCACCAGTGGGGTAATTACGCTGGACGATGTCAGGGCGAGGAACTGGCGCCGGCAACCTGGTGTTTCCGGGTAAGCGAACAAAAAGAAACAGAATACGGGCCCAAAGGCTGGTTAATTTATAAACCGGGGCAGCCGATAACCATAGACAGTCGGCAAGCCAACCAGGAGCAGCCTCTGGCCTGGGCAGTGACAACGGAATTTGCAGACCGCAACGGGAATGGCACGCGGGAGCAAGAAGAACGGCTGACGGGGCTAAAACTGGCCCCGGTGTCGTTGACAGAAGACGCAGCGCAAACGCAGGATGCCCAACGCTGACCAGACGGACGAATGAAACCGTAAAGAGGTCGATGTAATGAAACGGGATTGCAGGCAGAACAAACAACAGGGGTTCACCCTGATCGAGCTGGTGGTCGTTATTGCCATACTCGCGATCTTGGCGGCGTTCGCATTGCCACGGTTCGCCCAGCTGTCCGAGCAGGCGCATCAGTCCAGCATTCGCGCAACTGCTGGGGCCTTGGCAGCGGGTGTGGCGTTGGCCAAAACCCAGTGGGTATCCAACGGCTTCACCGCAGCAGAAACGGATGTGGTGGGCTTTGGCAACGACAATGTCGATGTCAGTGATGACGGCTGGCCGACTTCCGTTGCTTCAGACGACACGGGTACTACGATGGATGCCACCAAGTGCGGGGAAGTCTGGCTGGGTGTTCTGCAATCCAACGCACCCACCGTGAACGGCACCAATCCTGAATATGCGATATCGATCAGCAGCGGAGACTGCGTATTCACCTATCAAGCAGACAACCAGGGCAGCACCATTGCGTATGATGCGGACACTGGCGAAATAACCACAACCATTAACTGATAAACCTCGAAGCCAACGGGCGATAAAAACGGAGTAATACCATGAAAGCGATGACAGCTATTGCGGCAAGAAAAGAAAAGGGCTTCACCCTGATCGAACTGGTTATGGTGATTGTAATTCTGGGTATTTTGGCGGCGTTTGCTTTGCCGCGGTTTGCGGATTTTGGAACTGAGGCAAAAGTGGCAACGCTTAATGGCGCTGCTGGATCGGTGAAATCTGCAGCCGCGATTGCCCATGCTCGTTGGGTTGCAGACGGAAGCACGGCGAGTGCGCCCGTAAACTTAGATGGTGCTACCGGAATAACGATGTCTGCAGCAGGTTACCCTACTTCAGATGCGGCGGGGATTGGCACTGCGGCGCAGCTTAGCGACGAATTCACAATCACTGACGGAACAGATGTAAGCACTGATGCAGCTACGATTTCTCTGGATGCCAGCTCTGGAACTTGTGAATTTGATTATGACCCGACCACCGGGAACACGACGCTTAACTCGAGTAATAATTGCTAAGTCTTTGGGGATCGGGTCGTTTAGCGAAGCGCGTTTCTGAAATCGAGCTGTACGATAATGCACTTGCAGTTTGCTTCGCTAATCCCAGCTAATTTCCGGGAGTTTTAGAGGGGCTATGAGAAGAAAAAGTGCCCCAAATGAATCGGGCTTCACCCTCGTAGAGCTGGTAACGGTCATCATCCTGATCGGAGTCCTCTCCGCTCTGGGCATTGGCCTGTTCGCCAGCCGCTCGGCCTTCTCCCCCTTGCTGGCTACCCAGCAAATTGCCTCCGCCACGCTGCTTGCTCAACAGGCAGCGCTGGCGGGGAATCCCGCCAACACCCTCACTATCGAGCAGGGTGGAGATAATTTCCGATTTATCGTGGGTGCCGGTTCCGGCAATCCGCGTACCTTCGAGATACCCCGGGAGGGCACCAGCCTTTCAGCACCGGGCGGGTTGCCATTGACGCTGACCTTTGACAGCAAAGGAGCGCCTTCAACCGGCACCAATCTGCAGTTCACTTTTTCGGGCGACAGTACCTTCCAGACGTGTCTCAGTTCATTGGGCGCGGTATACGCCGGGAGCTGCCAGTCATGAGGCCTACTCAAACCGGCGCAACCCTAGTGGAGCTGGTGATCACAATCGTGATTATCAGTGTGGCCATTGCCGGTGTGGTTGGTGCGTTCGCGCTTATCACTGGGCGCAGCGCGGATCCGTTGAATCAGACCCGGGCCGTGGCCCTCGCGCAGCTCTATATGGATGAAATTCTCAGCCGAAAATACGATGACAATACACCCGTCGGGGGCGTTCCGAAGCAAGCCGGCTGTACGATCAACACAGAGGAAGCCAGTCGGGCTGACTATGATGATGTCGACGATTACAACGCCATCGACGATGCTGCGCCCGAAAATGCTGAAGGCGTCCCTCTGACATCGGATTATTCCGGCTTCCGGATTTCGATCACGGTGCAATGTGCTGGTGGAGAGGTGGGGCTGGCCCAGGCGGATGCCAAACGTGTCGACCTGACAGTTACCGATCCGGGCGGCCAGGGTTACAGTTTCTCTGTCTACAGGGCGAATTTCTGATGCACCAGCGAGCCGGTTTTACCCTGATCGAGCTGCTGGTGGTCATCGTATTGCTGGGCATTGTTGCCACGGTCTCTGTCCGATTCGTGAGCCTCTCGACACAGGGCGCTCTAGATGTCAGCGCTCGCCAACTGCGGGCGTTTCAGGGCGTGGTGGTTTCGGAGCAAATCACGCGCGAACTGAGGGAGGCGTTCCCTCTGTCCGTTCGGACTTCAGGTGATTGCATCGAGTGGTTGCCCTTGGAGGCAGGTACCAACTACGTCAGGCTTACCCGTGGCCCGGCATTTGACGGGATAGAGGTCGCCGCGTTTGCTAACCTTCCAGCCGTGGGAACGACCCGTGCTGTGGTTTATGGTTATGGAACGAGTACCGCCGATCTTTATAGTGGCGCGAATCCTGGACCCGTTTCGTCTTTGATTTCCTCAATTGACAACACCGGCTCGCCGGCCAGTATCGAACTCTCCTCTGGCCATCGGTTTACCTCAACATCACCCGCCCGCCGATTGTTCGTGGTAGGTCAGCCCGTCAGTTTGTGCCAGAGCGGTCGATTTCTTTATAGGTATGATGATTATTCGCCGAGCTCCACCCAACCATCACCTCCAACGGGGGACAGGGAGGTGTTGGCTGCCAATCTGTCTGGCAATGTCGATTTCCGGTTTTTGCCGGCAACTCTGCAGCGGGCGGCAGTCGTTCAGTTCTCGTTCACTTTGATTAGTGAGGATGGTTCTGAAACAACGACTGTCAGCCAGGAGGTGCAAATCCGAAATGTACCCTGAACAAGGCATCAAGCAGCAAAGGGGGGCGGGGCTTCCGGTAGCGCTGTTCATCATCACCGTTTTGGCACTCATTGTTACCAGCATGGCGCAGCAGCAGGAGAGCGCGGGCGCTTCGGTCAGCCAGCAGATTCTTTCCCAGAGGGCCTTTTACGCAGCAGAAAGTGGTGCCCAGGTTGCCGTGACGGAGGCACTATCTGGCGGCAGCTGTGGAGCTGTTTCTTCTTCGATCAATTTTTCCAGCGGCGGCCTCTCAAGCTGCTCCGCAGGTATTACCTGTACGTCGGTGCAAGCCGATATCGATGGCAGTCCAGCGCCCGAAACTGTGTTTACTTTACTCAGTAATGGTCGATGTGGCAGCGGGCCTGAAGCTGCGTCCCGAACGATTGAGGTGCGAGTGCGATGAGGCAGTTCACGGCGCTGACAAGGTTAATCCTGTTTGTGATCCTGCTGGCCCCGTGCCTGGCCCATGCCTGGAAGATGGAAGCTGGCACTTTGGATCTACCGGCCACATCGGGGGAAAATGAGTTGTTCTCTTTCAGCTTCAGGCAAACCTATGCCTCCCCTCCTATCGTTGTAGCCTTGCCAACCGATGATGGCCCCAATGCTTCTGCTTTACGGATCAGAAACGTTACTGCAACGGGCTTTGAGATAGCGCAGGTAGAGCCATTTTCTGAGGATGGCCCGCACACCAATATGACCGTAAGTTATGTGGCCGTAGAGCCGGGTGTGCACCAACTGCCCGATGGCACTCGCATTGAAGCTGGCCTGCTCAGTACCCGGGAGACCGGGTCCGGTAACAACAAGGATTTTGTCCAGTTTGGCGGTAACCCTCCCGGCCAGAAGCGTTGGGGAAACCACGCATTTACAGCAGGGTTTTCAGGCGCTCCGGTAGTCATTGGTGACATCCAGACGATGACCAATGAGAGAAATGCGAATGTGCCAGATGACGTTTCGGAGCCATGGTTGACTACGGTTTTCGATGCCGTGACGGCGTCAGGTTTGAACTATGCTCTGGAATTCAGTGAGGCCTATGATGCGTCTGACAATAAGTTCTACGAACTGGCAAGCCCTGAGCAAATCGGTTTTATCGCGATAAGTGCAACGGCGACCAGCACATTTAATGCGATCGGTAATCTGAATGTGCGCTATGAAGCTCAGAGTATCAATAACGGGCCTCGTGGTTGGGATGACGGGTGCGACACATTTAGCTTTAGCAGTGTGTTTGGAACCAGCCCGATCGCGCTTGCCAGTAAAACCAGCCGACGGGAAGACGACGGTGGTTGGCTGAGACAGTGCCAACTTTCCAGTTCCGGCATCGGATTGTTAATTGACGAGGACACCGCCCAGGATAACGAGCGGAATCACGGCAGAGAGAGTGTGGGGCTAGTCGCTTTTTCTGAGGCTTTTGCCTACGACTCTGAGGTCCGCCCGCCCGAGCCTGAGCCCTTGATGATGGAATCGCGCTCAGTCACCGTCAGTCCTGGCACATTTACCAGGGTTTCCTTCCAGCAGGTATACCCATCACCTCCAGCCGTATTTGTTCTGAGCGACGACAACAATCCGGAACCATCGGCAGTTCGGATTCGCCAGATCACTGAAGATGGCTTCGATATTGTGCCGCTGGAACCGCCCACCCGCTACAGTGATGTAGGCGATCAGACTACAACGGTGCATTATCTTGCGGTGACCTACGGAGAGCATGCCTTCCCAGATGGAACAAGGCTTGAGGTTGGCCAGGTACCGCTGCAATCGGAGCAGGGCCGGTTTGTATCCGGCTCGAATTGGTCACGCCTGAACTTTCTGACCGCATTCGGCGGAACACCGGTCTTCATAAGTAACATTCAAACCCTGGAAAACGAAACGTCTTCTCCCGGTGAACGATCGGTTCCCTGGTTGACGATGGCGCACAACCGCCTGGGAGTCTCGGGAATAGATCTTGCCCTGGAACGTGCAGAGACGAGGTCTGGGGCTGTTGTACGACCGGAGTCGGTCGCATACCTGGCAGTCGAACCGGGCGTTATCGGTCGTTTTGTTGATAATGACGGTAGAACGGTTCTGTCTGAAGCCCAGGTTACGTCGGACAACATTTCTGGAACGAACAGCTGTGACAGAGCTGCGTTTCTGCAATCGTATCCCTCTCCGCCCCGGGTTGTCGGGTCCCAGCTGACCCGCGATGGTGGCGACGGGGGTTGGCTGCGCCGTTGCTCGGTGTCCAACGATGCTGTTGAGCTGAAGATTGAAGAGGACTGGGCAAATGACCGGGATCTGAGCCACACCACGGAGCGGGCAGGGTTTCTGGCATTTTCCGGTGATTTTGTTGTCGACTTCTCTCTGCGGGCAGTCTACGGCCTCGAGGGGCCTCGATGGCAAGGTGATCCTGGAGAGGTTGTTGAGCTCCGCGGCACGGGGCTGGATGGACGAGCCGTCAATGGAGCGAGGGCGGAGCCAGCCAAAGTCTGCTATGGCGCCACCCTTTCGGGCGGCTCGTTCATAGACATCCCCCATGATGATGACTTGTCCAGCGCCGATGAGCTTACCGTCATGGCCTGGATAAATGTCGATGCTTTTCCAACTGGCGGTGGCATCAAAACCATCGTGTCGAAAGACGAAAACTATGAGTACCACGTTGACAGCAACCGCGAGATCTACTGGTGGTGGACGAACGAATCTGGTGTTTCGCGATCCTTTACCTCGGGCTATCAACTGCCATTGAACACCTGGGTTCACACAGCCATCACCTACTCGAAACGAGATGGGATACAGCGCATCGTTGTTGACGGTGTGGAACGGGCAAGGCAGTCGTTTGCCGATGAGTCGTTGCTCCTGAACGCTGATCCATTTCAGATAGGCGCCGATCAGGGGTTCGGCGGCCGAGAGTTTGAAGGCCAGATCGATGAGGTTCGCCTCTATGCCCGGGCGCTATCCGATGCGGCCATTCTTCGCGAAGCAAATCGCAGTCGTCCATGTGCCCAGGTACTTGATCATTTCCGTATAACTGTGCCTGCGACTGCCAGCGTTTGCGCACCGGTCGATGTCAGAATTCAGGCAGAGGATGCCGGCGACAACGTGCTGACTGGGTATCAAGGTTCCGTGCGGATCACAACAAGTGCGGGCCATGGCAACTGGCAGAGGGTCGCAGCGTCGGGCCCCCTGTCGCCCAATCCGGATGTTGATGATAATGGTCAGGCCATCTACGAGTTTGTTGTCGCAGATAACGGGGACATCACCCTGGGACTGGAAAACACCCGCGCCGATCGACTGACCATCCGTGCCGAGGACACAACCGGTGGGCAGTTTGGAGTTTCCAGTGTGGTCGAATTTCGGGAGAACGCCCTGGTCATCAGTCTGGCTGATAGCCTGGGCAATGATGTCATAGCCGGGCGACCACACGGCTTGCAGGCCGAGGTATTGAGGCGAGATCCGTCTACTGGTGAGTGCGGTCGCGTTGAAGCCTACGATGGTGCAGTGGATCTCAGAGCCTGGCTGAATCGGGAATCAGACGATCCCGGTGGCGCTTCACCCGGCGTTGACGCCGGCGCTGGGGTCCTATCGCCGCCATCGTCCCGGCCAGCCACTCCCAACCTAACGGTCGACTTTAACCTTGGCCTTGCGGACCTTGCGCTCAGTCCTACTGATGTCGGTCATTATGCCCTAGAGCTGGAAGACTCCGAGTCCGGGCTCATCCTGGACGAAAATGACAATCCCATCGCCATCGCAGGCACCGGCCCTGAATTAACGGTCAGGCCTTTTGCTTTTGCCGTGACAGTGGCTGGCAACCCAGCGACGGAGTCGCCCAGCGGAGCCGCCTTCAGGGCGGCGGGGCGACCGTTCGATGTTTCGGTTCGGGCCGTTCAGTACGACAGCGCTGACGATGCAGATGCAGACGGCCAACCGGATGGTCACGGAGATACTGATGCCGGCAATAACTCCGATCTCACGGATAACGCATCCGCAGACAGCTTTGATGCGGCCGTTAGTGTCGCCAGTTACCTGGTTGCGGGGCCCACCGGCGCAGCTGATCCGGGGCTTACAGGTCTGAGTGGCGTGAGCGGCTTCAGCTCTGGGTTGGCCACTGGCTCAGCATCCTTTAGCGAGGTTGGCTCGGTAGAGGTCACGACAGGTCTCAGCGGCACTTTCCTTGGACGCTCTGTTGCGGTGGTCGGGGATTCCGGGCCCGTAGGCAGGTTCCACCCTGAGACGTTCACTCTCGAAAGTGCTATGGACGGAGTACTTGATCCTGTCTGCAATGGTTTCAGTTACACCGGTCAGGGCTTCGGCTACAGTCTTTCGCCAGAGTTTACCCTTGCTGCAAGAGCATACAGTGTGAGCGGTTCTGGGCCTGTTACCCGAAATTATCGAGACAGCTGGCAGAAGCTGACAGTCGCGGACATCGCCCGGACTGATCCGGCAACAGACGCCGATGAGATTGGCGCTCAGAGCACCGCAATTGATGTGACCACTATTGCTGGTACACCAACTCTTACAGCGAATGGCAATGGCACGCTCATTTATCAGGCGGGACCGGATAACTTTACATATGACCGCAATGCAAACTCCCTGGTTGGTCCGTTTGATGCCAGACTCGAGACTGTGTTCACGAATATTTCCGATTCAGATGGGGTATCAATGCCGGCGGCGGAGCTGCCTACGCTGTCTTCCGCTGGCGCCTCGATTCGTTATGGTCGAATGATTCTAGAGAACGCCTACGGACCTGAAAACCTCGATCTGGAGATGCCGTTTGAAGTCCAGATCTGGACCGGGGCTGATTTCGAGCTGCATGGTGATGAGACATGTTGGGCCTATAATACCGCCGATGCAGTGATAACAGGCACGCCCCCGAACACCTCGGTGAGTGCCAATTCCGGAACTATTAGCGGTGGTCGGCCGGAGCCGGCAGCACTGCTGGTGCTCGCTGCGCCGGGCGAGGGCAATACTGGCAGTGTACAGGTTGAATACCCGGTACCGCTCTACTGGCAGTATGATTTCGATGGCGACGGTGTTGAGGAGAATCCGAAATCAACCGCGACATTCGGCGTCTATCGCGGCCACGACCGCGTGATCTACTGGCAGGAACGATAAAAAAAGGGCAGGACGCGAGTCCTGCCCCAAAACATCAACGAACCCCGGTGGTTCGCCAATCGTCAGTCTTCCTCGTGTTCCGGATGATCCATCCCCAGCTCGTTGATTTTCCGGGTGAGCGTGTTCCGGCCCCATCCCAGCAGTATGGAGGCATCCCGTCGACGGCCACCCGTGTGCTTCAAGGCCGTTTCAATCATGATTTTCTCGAACTCGGGCACGGCCGTATCGAGAATTCCCCTCTTGCCACGCTTCAGTTCCTGTTCGGCCCAGTTTTTCAGGCCTTCCTGCCAGGTTGCTCCGGTGGTTGGTGTCTCGGCCTGGTGTAATAACTCGGGTGGCAGGTCATCAATGTGGATCTCGCGACCGCTGGCCATCACTGTCAGCCAGCGGCAGGTGTTCTCCAGCTGGCGGACGTTGCCCGGCCAAGGCAAGGTGGTCAGGTATTCTTCGGCCTCTTCACGCAGGATCTTCGGCTCTACGGCCAGCTCTTTAGCGGCCCGTTTCAGGAAATGCTGCATCAGCCGTGGAATGTCTTCCCGGCGCTCGGCGAGCTTGGGCAGGTGCACGCGAATGACGTTCAGGCGGTGGAACAGGTCTTCCCGGAAGGTGCCTGCCTGCACCAGTTTCTCCAGGTCCTGGTGGGTTGCCGCGATGATGCGCACATCCACCTTGATCGGGGTTGTGCCGCCTACCCGGTAGAACTCGCCATCGGCCAGAACCCGCAGAAGGCGGGTCTGGGTGTCTGCGGGCATATCACCGATTTCGTCCAGGAACAGTGTGCCACCGTTGGCCTGTTCGAACCGGCCCTGGCGAGCGGCGCCAGCGCCGGTGAAGGCGCCCTTTTCGTGGCCGAAGAGTTCGGATTCAATCAGGTCTTTGGGAATTGCTGCCATGTTGAGGGCAATGAACGGGTGGTTCGCCCTGGGACTGTGGTTATGTAGCGCCTGGGCCACCAGCTCCTTACCCGTGCCGCTCTCGCCGTTTATGAGAACCGTAATGTTGGAGTGGGAAAGCCGGCCAATAGCCCGGAAGACTTCCTGCATGGCCGGTGCTTCACCGATGATCTCGGCGTTGCGCTGTGACATCTCGGCCTGGGGTTCACCACTGGCACGCTTCTCATGGCTGTGGGCAACGGCGCGTTTGACCAGTGCGACCGCGTCATCCACATCGAACGGCTTGGGAAGGTATTCGAAGGCACCGGTCTGGTAGCTGGTTACGGCGCTTTCCAGATCCGAGTGTGCGGTCATGATGATGACAGGCACGTCCGGATGAACGTCCACAATCTGGGACAGCAGGGTGATGCCGTCGACGCCCGGCATTCGGATATCGCTCACGATTGCATCGGGCTGTTCGTGTTCCAGCCGCATCATGATGCTTTCACCACTGTCAAAAACTCGGGGCTGCATACCGGCCTGGTTAAGGGCGCGCTCCAGCACCCAGCGAATACTGCGGTCGTCGTCTATGATCCAGACGTTCGCCGGTTGGCTCATGGGGTGTCCTCCAGAGGCAGGAAGATGATGAAGTCGGTTCGGCCTGGTTCGCTCTCGCATTCAACCAGTCCACGGTGTTGGCCGATGATGCTCTGGGTAATGGAAAGGCCCAGACCGGTGCCACTGGCACGGCCACTGATCATCGGATAGAAAATGTTCTGAACCAGCTCCGGCGGAATGCCGGGGCCGTTGTCGATAACGTCGACCCGGCACACGAGCCTGTGGCGTCGGTTTCCAATGGTGAACTGACGCAGGGTGCGGGTACGGAAAGTAATGGTCGGCGGCTCGTCGGAACTGTGGCTCGCCTGGTTTTCGAAGGCCGCTTCCATGGCGTTCCGGGCGATGTTCAGAAACGCCTGAATCAGTTGTTCCTTGTCACCCTTGAACTCGGGAATGCTGGGGTCGTAATCCCGTTCGAAATTAAGTCGTCCCTTGCTTTCGGCCTCAAGCAAGGTGCCTACCCGTTCGAGGATTTCATGAATATTGGTCGGCGCCAGCTTCAATGCCTTGTTCGGGCCCAGCATCCGGTCCACAAGGCTCCGGAGCCGATCCGCCTCGTCGATGATGACCCGGGTGTATTCCCGTTGATCCTCACTGTTGAGTTCCCGATCAAGAAGCTGCGCCGCACCACGGATGCCGCCAAGCGGGTTCTTGATCTCGTGGGCCATGCCCCGGACCAGAATGCGGGTGGTCTCCTGCTGGGAGATGATGTCTTCCTCACGGCTGATCCGCATCAGCCTGTCTCTCGGCTGGATCTCGATCAGCAGTTCCGTCGGTTCCAGGCTGATGGGGGTGACGGAATAATCGACCGTAAGCCGGGAACCGCTGGTGAGGAGAAACTCGGCCTCGCGGCGAGTATAGGATTGTCCGTTCCGTACAGCGGCAAAAAGCGTTTCCAGGGCGTCTTCGGATTCCACCAGAATGTCCTGGAAGGGTTGGCCCTGACTGCGGGTCATGCTGGTTTCGAACAGGCTTTCGGCGGCGGGGTTGAGATACCGGATGCTCAGGTTGTCCTCGAGCACCAGGACAGCCGTAGTGAGGCTGTCGAGAATGCTCTTGTATCCGGTTTGATGGGCCGAAGGCAGTGCCATGCGTGAATCCCGTTGGTTCGACATAGTGTGACCTCCGGAGTTTTGCAAAAAGCGAACCACTTTGAACCGGGTTCACGAATGAGTGGGCAAAGTGCGGGCAGAGGGGCTTATTGGCGCTGAAAAGTGCCGTAAGCTGGTGCAAATGGGAGAAATCCCTCTGACCAGTCCGGAAAATGCGCCCCGTTGCTGATCAGAGTATGGCTTTTTTCTGGTGCGTGTGCACCAAAATAGTGCGAATTGTTAGGCCGGTTTGGTTAGTTCAATGCGGAAGGGCGGTGAACCGTGAAGGTGATCGGTGAGCCGGTTTTCACCTGAACTCCGTTTTCATCCACGATGTGGACGCGGGCTTCATGGGTTCCACGGAAGACGTTGTTGACGGTGATCGAGCCAGAAGTACTCTGGCCGACTGGCTGCCCGTCCAGCGTGACTTCGTATTTGTGACCAGGCTGGAGCCCGGGTGTGCTACGGACCTCGAACTGTACGTCGCCGCTGCCACTATGGAACGCCTGATTGTTGTCCGGATAGGCGAACGAGACGCTGTCGTAAGCTGCGCCTTCCCGCTGCACCTCTTCGCGCAGCTTTTCGGTTTCCTGAACAACTTCTGGCTTGGGCAATGTGATGGTCGTGACTGGCTTGACCTGGACCGCTTCAGAGCCCTCGCTCGGCTCGTCAGAGTAGGTGACGTTGCCGTAGGCATCGACATTTCGGTAAACCTCGGCAGAGACGGGAACCGCAAGCAAAAAGAAAAGGCCGGCAACCAATCCAGACTTTGGACTCATAAGCTCACCTGTTATTGAGTTTCCTCGATTATCGGCGGCGCCCGGAGTCTTTTCAACGCCTGCAGAGCCTGATGTTGGTTACATATCGTTAAGGGCTCCAGGCACTGTGCGGCTGCTCAATCGGGATAGGGGGGAGCCATGAGGCTCCACCCCTCCCACACCACCCGGCATGCGGGTCCGCACCGGGCGGTTCGAGACGTTGAGGGTTCACGAGAG
>LULX01000121.1_pt1 | contig 22664 bp, 18 predicted proteins | sample 729511 | NCBI WGS metagenome assembly LULX01 (sample SAMN03860278, study PRJNA289734) | marine metagenome | biome: seawater column; feature: ocean; material: water; isolation source: Red Sea water column Station 91 - depth 500m | place: Saudi Arabia: Red Sea | collected 2011-10-15 | depth 500 m
TGACAGGTTGGGTACCCCGGGCAGACTCTCGCCTTCAGCTCCGTTGAGGACATCGTCCACGTAGACCGGTTCGCCACGGGCTTTCCAGGCACTGACAACACGGTGCACCTCATCGTCGTCCACAAAGGCCCCATGCACCCGAACCGGCAGGCCCGACCCCGGTGGCAGGTAGAGCATGTCGCCATGCCCCAGGAGCTGCTCGGCGCCGCCCTGATCCAGTACCGTCCGCGAATCGATCTTGGACGACACCTGGAAAGACATCCGGGTAGGAATGTTGGCCTTGATCAGGCCGGTTATCACATCAACCGACGGCCTCTGGGTAGCGAGGATCAGGTGAATACCTGCCGCCCTTGCCTTCTGTGCAATGCGGGCAATCAGCTCTTCAACCTTTTTGCCAACGATCATCATCGGCGTCTTTGATCTTCCGGTTGTAACCGGCCAGATTCCGGACACCGAGGCTGGCCATTAACTTGTACCGGCGCTCCATTTCAGCCACACACCAGCGCAGGGCGTTGGCCGCCTCTTTCATGTCGGTGACCACCGGCGCCAGCAAATGTGGAATGCCATCGTAGATGCTCAATTCCAGCATCTTCGGATCCACCATGATGAAACGGACATCTTCCGGCCCCGCCTTCAGCAGCATGCTGAGCAGCATGGCATTGACGCCAACGGACTTACCGGAACCGGTGGTACCCGCCACGAGGAGGTGCGGCATTTTGGCAAGATTGGCCACCATCGGGTTACCACCGATGTCATTACCCAGCGCCAGGGTCAGAGGGGAACTGGATTCCTGGAACACCCGGGCACCAAGCACCTCGCTCAGGCGGACCATTTCCCGTTCTTCATTCGGAATCTCGATACCAACAACAGACTTGCCGGGAATCACCTCGACAACCCGAACACTCAGTACCGCCAGGGAACGGGCCAGATCTTTGGCGAGGTTGGAAATCTTGCTGACCTTCACGCCCGGGGCCGGCTTGATCTCGAACCGGGTGATGACCGGGCCCGGATTGACCTCGACCACTTCCACGGATACCCCGAAATCACCGAGCTTTTCTTCCAGCAATCGGGACATGTGCTCCAGCGATTCTTCCGAGTAGCCTTTTTCCTTATGCTCCTCCGGCGGGTCCAGCAGGGAAATCGGCGGGATCGGGCTTTCTATGTCTTCCAGCAGCGAAGGCTGCTTGCTGCCCTTGTCTTTCGACTGGGAAGGCTGTTCGTCCTTCTTGAAGGGAGAGATCTTCACCGAACGCCCCGTAGGCTGAGAGGATTCGTCAGGTTTGGCAGGCTTATCTTTAGCCACAGGCGCGTCATCCCGCGAGCTGAAACTTTCAAGCCGAGCCGGCTCTGGATCAACTTCGGCCGAGAAACCATCCAGGCCCGGTTCCTTTCGAGCGGTTTCGGGCTTTGAAGCAGCCTTCGGGGCCTTGGGCTTCTTCGGACCGAAGCCGGGGATCCGTTGCCACCAGCGAGGCTTGTCGGGATCCGGGCTTTTCAATGCGCTATCGACAGCTGGCACACGATCCTTTACCACTGGGGGCTCTGCTCTTGGCTCGACCTTGGCCTCTGGTTTTTCCGATTGTTTCGGTTTTTCCGGCTTCGGCTTGCCCTTGAACAGACTGCTGATCGCCAGCCCTGTCCGAAGGGTCAGACCACCGACTCGATCCATCAGCCAGAACCACGACAAACCGGTTGTAACGGTCAGTGCGAACAGAAAGATGGCGATCAGCAAAAGCGTTGTTGCCGGCAGGTTGAAAAACCGAACCATGGCATCAGCTACAGCCGTACCAAGCACGCCGCCCGAGGAAGCCCCGAGACCAAATACGGAATAGAGCGACAACAGGCTGGTTGCCGAAAGAAGGATCAACAGGAAGCCACCGAACCGCATCATGAACAGCGGCCAGTGCAAGTCCAGGGAATCGTTGCGCCGCCGGATAAGCATCAGCGCGTAGCCGGCGATCATCACCGGAAACAGATAGGCGACGTGGCCGAAGAAATCCATGAAAAGGCTGGCGAGCCAGGCGCCGGTACGTCCGGCATAGTTCTGGACGCTGGTGTCATGACCAATGCTGGCCCAGCCGGGATCTGAGGGACTGAAGGTCACCAGCGCCATGGAAAGATAAATACAGAGCGCTATCAGAGCAATAACGGCGCCTTCCCGGGCGCCCTGGGCAGCCAGGCGGCGAAAGCGCAGCTGCTTCTCTGTCAGTTCCTGTGGTGCTTTCTTCGCTTTTGCAGATTCGGCCATGAATGCTCAGACGTTATCGGTGCTTGCGTTTCGAAGCGCCTGGAAGCCCCTCTCCAGATCGGTTTTCAGGTCTTCGACAGCTTCGATGCCCACGGAAATCCGGATCAGGTTTTCCGTAATCCCGGCCCGCGCCTTGTCCTCCGGCGATAAGCGCCCGTGAGTGGTCGTAGCCGGGTGCGTGATCGTGGTCTTGACGTCACCCAGGTTTGCTGTGATGGAAATCATTCGGGTGCCATCAATGAAGGCCCAGGCCTCCTCCCTCGCGCCCTTGAGCTGGAATGACAGCACGCCGCCAAACCCGGTTTGCTGCTTTTTCGCCAGCTCATGTTGGGGATGGCTCTGCAGACCGGCGTAGAACACACGTTCAACCGCCGGTTGTTGCTCCAGCCACAGCGCCAACTCTAACGCATTGTCACAGTGGGCGCGCATACGAATTGGTAAGGTTTCCAGACCCTTCTGGAACACCCAGGCGTTAAAGGGACTCATGGTGGGACCAGCAGACCGAAGGAAGCCATAGATCTCTTCCATCATCTTCTCGGACCCGACCACAACACCGCCGACACAGCGGCCCTGGCCATCGAGGTATTTGGTGGCCGAGTGGATCACGATATCCGCGCCCTGCTCCAGCGGACGTTGAAGCACAGGCGTACAGAAACAGTTATCCACCACGAAAAGCGCGTCGTTATCCCGGGCCAGCTGCCCGAGGGCCGCCATATCTGCAACTTCGCACAGGGGATTGGATGGCGTTTCAATGAACAGCATCCGGGTTTCGGGGCGCACCGACGCCCGCCACTCTTCCATGTCCGTCAGACTGACAAACGTGGTTTGGACTCCGAAACGGGCCATGTATTTCTGGAACAGCACGTTGGTGGTGCCGAATACACCCCGGGAGCAGATTACATGGTCGCCGCTCTGCAGCAGCGCCATGCAGGTGCTCAGGATCGCGGCCATACCGGAGGCGGTAGCAACTGCCCGCTCTCCACCTTCCATGGCGGCAATCCGGCCTTCGAAAGCTTGGACCGTCGGATTGGTAAATCGGGAATAGATGTTGCCCGGCTCATCACCGCCAAATCGCGCCGCTGCCTGCGCGGCACTGCCATAGACGAAGCTGGACGTAGGGAAAATGGCATCGCTGTGCTCGAGCTGCCCGGTGCGGATCTGCCCTGCCCTCACTGCCAGTGTGTCCACCGACATACCATCAAGGTCCGACTCGGGAATCCAGACAGTCTCTTCACGGCGAAAGGTCATCAACTACTCCTGCCTGCTACGGCTCTTTCAGTCTTCGTCATTGTACAGATCGATAATACCGTTATCGCCAGATGTGGCGCCGGCGCTCTTGAAACGTTTGTCATCGTTACGCAGTTCTTCCAGACGGTTCAGATACGCTGCATCAACATCGCCGGTTACGTAGTTGCCGGTAAACACGGAACATTCCCAGCCTTCGATGTCGTCATTGACATCACTGACACAGGTTACCAGATCCTCCAGATCCTGATAGAGCAGCCAGTCGGCCCCGATCAGTTCACGGATTTCCTCAACGGTGCGGTCGTGGGCGATCAGTTCACTGGCCGAAGGCATATCGATCCCGTAGACGTTCGGGTAGCGAACGGGGGGTGCCGCAGAGGCAAAATAGACCTTGCGAGCACCGGCATCGCGGGCCATCTGCACGATTTCCTTGCAGGTGGTGCCTCGCACGATGGAATCGTCCACCAACATGACATTCTTGCCACGGAACTCCAGATCGATCGGGTTCAGCTTCTGGCGCACCGATTTCTTACGCATTTTCTGGCCGGGCATGATAAACGTCCGCCCGATATAGCGATTCTTGATGAAGCCTTCCCGGAATTTCACGCCCAGACGGTGGGCCATCTGCATGGCTGAGGTGCGACTGGTATCAGGTATGGGCATCACCACGTCGATGTCGTGGTCCGGCGTCTCGCGAAGCACCTTCTCGGCCAGGGTCTCGCCCATGCGCAGACGGGCTTTGTAAACCGACACCTTGTCGATAATGGAGTCCGGGCGGGCAAAATACACGTGTTCGAAAATGCACGGGTACAGGTGGGGCTGCTCGGCGCATTGCTGGGTATATAGCGTGCCGTCGGTTTCAATGTAGACCGCCTCACCCGGCGCAATGTCCCGCACCAGTGTGTAACCTGCCGCATTGAGGGCAACGCTTTCCGAGGCAATCATGTATTCCTTGCGGCCATCTTCGGACGTGCGCTCGCCGTAACAGGCAGGACGTATGCCGTTCGGATCACGGAAGCCCACAATGCCGTAACCGGTGATCATGGCAATCACGGCGTAGGCACCCCGGCAGCGTTTGTGAACGGCTCTCACTGCGGAGAAAATCTCGTCCTTGGTCGGGTCGAGCTTGCCGAGCTTCTGCAGCTCGTGGGCAAACACATTCAGCAGAACTTCCGAATCGGAGTTGGTGTTGATGTGCCGCAGATCGGTCCGGAACAGGTCCTTGCTCAGATCATCCGCGTTAGTCAGGTTGCCGTTGTGGGCCAGGGTAATGCCGTAGGGACTGTTTACGTAAAACGGCTGGGCTTCAGCGGAACTGGAACTGCCCGCTGTCGGATAGCGCACGTGGCCGATGCCCACGTTACCCACCAGCCGGCGCATGTGCCGGGTATGGAATACATCCCGCACTAGGCCATTATCCTTGCGCAGGAAAAACCGATCATCCTGAAATGTCACAATGCCCGCCGCGTCCTGGCCCCGGTGCTGAAGTACAGTCAGCGCATCATAGAGCGACTGATTGACGTTGGAAGTACTGACGATGCCGACAATGCCACACATGGATAAAGGTATCTCCGAGTGTTAAAACTGAATGTTAGCGGGACGCGGACGCAGGTTCCACGCCTTCCTGCTCTGTAACGGGTTCCGGTTCCAGCGCGTTTTCCGGTGCAGGCCCCAGAAAGCGTGCAAATTCATCGCCCAGGGTCCGTCTGGACCAATCTTCCACCACGGCCAGGCGATCAATGATAATTGAGGTCCGCCACCAGGTGTCCTGTGCCAGCGGCGTATACCGCGTAAACGCAATGGCCACAATCACCACCACCACACCGCGCAGAAGTCCAAACCCCATACCGAGTACCCGGTCAGTGGCCGACAGCCCAGTGGCCCTGATCAGATGGCCAATCATGTTATTGATGATGGCGCCAACAATAAGGGTTCCAAAAAAGAGTATGGCAAAGGCAGCGATCAGCCGGACAAGTGGCGTTTCAACCGTACTTTCCAGCAGAGACTGCATCTGGGGGTGGAAGGTTCTGGCCAGGATAAACGCGCCCACCCAGGTCACCAGCGACAGCGCTTCCCGAACAAAGCCCCGTTTCAGACTGATGAGAGTGGAAACTGTAATGAGGGCGATAATGACCCAGTCAATCCAGATCAGCGCTTCCATTGAAAACCCGGTGGAGAAAAGGAAGCGCGAATTCTATCAGGAAACCCCTGCTCGCCAAACCGCCAGACACACATTAACCGGACCCCGAGCGTTATTTTTCGCCGGAGGTGACCAGGCTATTGAGCCCAAAGGCATCATCCAGAGCCCTCTTGGCAGATTCAGCTTCGGATTTGGATGCGAAGGGACCACTGAATACCCGGGTTAACGTGGTATCGCCCCGAACAACTTCCTGCAGGTGGGAGCCATAGCCTTTTTCTCGCACCTGGTCTCTGAGCCGGCGGGCATTATCGGAATTGCCGAAGCTTCCCAATTGAACCACCCAGGCGCCTTCCAGGGATCGTTCGTACTCAGCGGTTTCCGTGGCAGAGCTCTCCGAGGCTTGATTGTCGGTCTCGGCGGAAGCGCTGGACGGTTCCTGAGACGTGCTGGCTTGGGACTGCGGGCTTTCGGACGATGGTGCATCCCCGGAGGCTGTCTCCTCGCCCGGGTATTCCTCAAGGATCCGATACCCCAGCGAATCGGCGCTTTCTTCCTCGACAGCCGGTATCGTTACACCGCCTTCGCTGGTTTCAAGGCCGTAAGATGGTGGGGGTTCCACCCCGGATTCAGGTGCTTCAACCTCGGGAAATGGCGGTTCCTCTGGAATCTTTATGGTGGTGGAAGTGCGCTCGGAATGAGGCTCATCGAAGAGCATGGGAACAAAGATAACCGCCAGGGAAACAAGGACCAGCGCCCCGATTATTCTCTGTTTCAGTCCATCCACGTCGTAAGGCTCCCAACTGTTATGACTGCGCCCCGAGAGGCACCTATCCGCAGATACTAACTGCCCGAAAGCCGGAACTCAAAGTGCTACCCGCTGCCATGGACAAAGTTTAAGGGGGTTTCGCCTGGCTTCGGCCTGATTCTTCAGCGAAGCAGAATCTCGCGACCCTCTGCGACCGTGAAGAACGAGCCGAAAACGACCACGATATCCTCGGGACTGCAGGCTGACAAAGCTGACTTGAGGGCCTCACCTACGGACTCGAAAGCCGAGGCATCAGCGATACCGGCGTTGGCCAACCGTGCCTGCAAATCATGGGCAGACAGCCCCCTCGGCAACTTGAGACTGGATAGATACCAGGCATCAACCACACCAGCCATTGCTTTTCCGACACCTTCCACGTCTTTGTCTGCCAGGGCACCGTAGACCGCATGGACTCGCCGGCCAGAGGACTTCAGGCTATTCAGTTGTCCGGCCAACCATTCTGCGGCATGGGGATTATGCCCGACATCCAGATAAACATCCGGGGAAGATCCCAGACGCTCAAATCGGCCGGGAACGCTCAGACTTCCGAGCACCTGCTCAATGGCGGAAACCGACAGACCCGGCTCAAGCTGCCGCACAGCAACGACGGCCGCTGCCATGCTTTTGACCGGCAAGGGCCCTGCCGGCAGGCGTACCGGCTGGTTTTCATAGTCCAGAATCACCTCAGGAAACCCGGAACCAGACTGCGGTTCTGAACTTAACTGATAGTCCCGCCCCAACATCGCTAACCGGATCTTCTGAGCCGCCGCCTGCTGAAGCACCGACCGCGGCGGATCGGTATCCGCATAGACCGCCGGAATACCCGGTCGGAGCACCCCTGCTTTCTCAAAACCGATGACTTCCCGGTTATCGCCAAGAAAAGCCACGTGGTCGATGTCCACCGATGTCAGTATGGCGAAATCTGCATCCAGAACATTGACTGCGTCCAGTCGTCCGCCCAAGCCAACTTCAAGGACCCAGTCGTCCAGGCCTGAGTCGGCAAAAGCCACAAACGCAGCAAGAGTCCCGAATTCAAAATAAGTCAGCGACACACTGCCGCGGGCGGCTTCAACCGCTTCAAAGGCCCGCACCAGTGCGTCGTCGGAGATATCGTCACCATTGAGGCGCACCCGTTCGTTATAGCGCTGGAGGTGAGGCGAGGTATAGGCTCCGACACGACGACCGGCGGCGCGCAACAGCGCTTCTGTAGCGGCCACAGCACTGCCTTTGCCATTGGTCCCGGCCACCGTGATGATCCGGGCTTGCGGCTTTCGCCGGAAAAGCCGCCGCATAACCACGAGCACCCGATCCAGGCCGAGGTCAATCTCTGTTGGGTGTATCGCTTCGAGGTAGGCAAGCCACTGATCAACAGTGGCGCCAGCCCCCGGTGAAGCCGGGGGCTGGTCCGAACGGTTACTCGGCGGGGGCATCGGTTTCAGGCTTTTCCGTCACTTCAAACTCGATGGGCTCCTCGGTTCCTGGACGTTCCTGGCCGGTGAACTTGGCCAGCACGTGGGCAATACGTTCACGCATCTGGTGACGATGGAGAATCATGTCGATTGCGCCATGCTCCAACAGGAACTCACTGCGCTGGAACCCTTCCGGCAGCTTTTCACGCACGGTCTGTTCGATGACTCGGGGACCGGCGAAACCAATCAACGCATTCGGCTCGGCAATATTCAGATCACCCAGCATGGCCAGACTGGCTGAAACGCCACCGAACACGGGATCGGTCATTACCGAAATGTAGGGAATCCCCTCCAGTTTCATCCGTTCAAGGACCGCCGCCGTTTTCGACATCTGCATGAGCGACAGGATGGCTTCCTGCATCCGGGCGCCACCACTGGCGGAGAAACAGACCAGAGGAATTCTTTCTTCAAGGGCAACATTGGCAGCCTGGACGAATTTTTCGCCGACGACCTGGCCCATGGAGCCGCCCAGGAAACCGAATTCAAAGGAGCAAGCAACCAGAGGCACGCCAAGTGTGGTGCCTTTCATGGCCACCAGAGCGTCTTTCTCACCGGTACCTTTCTGGGCCTGGGACAGACGATCCTTATAGCGTTTGCTGTCTTTGAACTTCAGACGATCCCAAGGCTCCAGCTGGGCAGCAATCTCTTCCCGACCATCCGGATCAAGAAAAACGTCCAGACGACGGCGGGCCGTCACCCTCAGGTGGTGATTGCATTTGGGGCAAACATCCAGGTTTTTTTCAAGTTCCGGCTTGTAGAGAAAGGCGCCGCATTTGGGGCATTTCTTCCACAGCCCCTCCGGCACTCCGGTTCTCTGCTTGGATTCCGAGCGAATCTTGCTCGGCATGATCTTGTCCAGCCAGTTACTCATGGTCTCATCCTGTCCTTTGACGCCTGTTTGCCCCGCTCCTCTCCAATCAGGAGGCGAGACTGTCCAGTGCTTCACGCATCGGGTGGAGCAGATCCGTCAATGCCCGCTTGAGCTGGTCGGTATCTGCCTGATTTCTGGCTATTGTATCGACCAGGACACTGCCAACAATTACACCATCGGATACCCGACCCACGGCGGCAGCCGTTTCCGCATCGCGAATGCCGAAGCCGACACCCACGGGAAGCGCGGTCAGCTCGTGAATATGATTCACTTTCTGAGCGACCTCATCCACGTTGATGGTGGCGGAACCTGTCACACCCTTGATAGAAACATAGTACACATAACCGGATGAGTGCTCACTGATTGCACGGATCCGGTCATCGGTCGTGGTCGGTGCGAGCAAGAAGATGGCGTCGAGATTTCGCTGGGTAAACAGCGGGGCAACCTCGTCAGCCTCCTCTGGCGGCAGGTCCACGGTCAGGATCCCATCCACGCCGGCCTCCTTGGCGGCGTCGGCAAATTGCTCGTAGCCCATGGCTTCCATCGGATTCAGGTAACCCATCAGAACCACCGGGGTCGCATCATCCGTCTTGCGAAACTCCTTGACCATGGCAATCACCTGTCGCAAGGAGGTGCCATGAACCAATGCCCGCTCGCAGGCCAGCTGTATAACCGGCCCGTCCGCCATCGGGTCGGAGAAAGGAACACCGAGCTCGATAATATCGGCACCTGCTTTCACCAGCGTATGCATCAGATCAACCGTGACATCGGGATGAGGGTCACCGGCGGTAATGTAGGGAATAAGTGCCTTGCGACCCTGTCCTTTCAGGGCCTTGAGGACCCCTTCAATTCGGCTCATGCCTGCTCCTGTTAATTCTTCAGATCTCGATGCCTTCAAGCTTGGCAACAGTGTTGATGTCCTTGTCTCCGCGGCCGGAAACGTTGATCACGACGGTCTGGTCTTTGTCCATGGTCGCAGCCAGTTTGATGGCGTATGCGACAGCGTGAGCCGTTTCCAGAGCAGGCATGATGCCTTCCACACGGGTCAGCTTCCGGAATCCCTCCATGGCTTCATCATCAGTGACTGACACATAGCTTGCCCTGCCGATATCCTTCAACCAGCTGTGCTCTGGCCCCACACCCGGATAGTCGAGACCGGCGCTCACTGAATGCGTGCCCGCAATCTGGCCGTTCTCGTCTTCCATCAGGTAGGTTCTGTTGCCATGGAGCACGCCCGGGCGACCGGCGCACAGGGGCGCTGCGTGCTTGCCGGTATCAATACCAAGGCCGCCCGCTTCAACACCATAGATTTTGACTGACTCGTCAGCGAGGAACGGATAGAACATCCCGATTGCGTTCGAGCCACCACCCACACAGGCCACCAGCGCGTCCGGCAGTTTCCCGGTTTTCTCCAGTGCCTGGCGGCGGGTTTCACGACCGATCACGGACTGGAAATCCCGGACCAGCAGAGGATAAGGATGCGGGCCTGCAACGGTGCCGATGATGTAGAAGGTATCGTCCACATTGGCCACCCAATCACGCATGGCGTCGTTCATGGCATCTTTCAGGGTTTTGGTGCCACTTTCCACGGCATGCACGGTTGCACCCAGAAGTTTCATACGGAACACGTTCAGGGACTGGCGCTGGACATCTTCCGCACCCATAAACACATGACACTCCAGACCCAGACGAGCACAGACCGTGGCAGTGGCAACACCGTGCTGGCCGGCGCCGGTTTCAGCGATGATCCGCTTTTTGCCGAGAAAGCTTGCAAGCAGGGCCTGGCCGATGGTGTTGTTCACCTTGTGAGCGCCCGTGTGACAGAGATCTTCGCGCTTCAGCCAGATCTGGGCGCCACCGGTTTCACGGCTAAGACGTTCGGCGAAATACAGCGGCGTTGGCCGACCAACATAATCAGCGAGCTCTTTGTCGAACCGCGCCTGGAATTCCGGATCCTTCTTCAGGCGGGCATATTCTTTCTCGAGGGTCATCAGGGAATCCATCAGGGTCTCGGAAACAAATCGCCCACCAAAGGCCCCGAAGTGACCCCGCGCGTCCGGCAGTGCGCTCAGCATTTCTTCAGTCAGTTTTACAGACACGGTGAACCTCTTTAATGAAATGAGAAATTTTCTGGATGTCCTTGATACCTTTGCCCTGCTCAACACCGCCACTGACATCCACAGCCCAGGGTTTCACCTGCTCTACAGCGGCAGATACGTTATCAGATGACAACCCACCGGCCAATACGATCGGGAGTGGCCGATGGTCGGGAATCAGGTCCCAGTTGAACGACATTCCTGTTCCGCCATACCGGTCAGGATCCCAGGCGTCTACCAGCAAACCAGAAGCATTCCGGAACTCGTCAAACGCGGCTTCTATCTGGCCGGTCTCACGAACCCCAATAGCCTTGATCCAACGGCGTCCAAAGCCGCCACAAAACCCGGCCTCTTCGTCGCCATGGAACTGCAGCAAGTCTAGCGGCACCTGTTCCAGAACACTCTCGACAAACTGCTGGCTGGGGTTTACGAATAGCCCCACGACCGACACAAACGCCGGAACGCGTTTTGCCAGTTCCACGGCCTGCTCCACAGTCACGGACCGGGGGCTGGGCTCATAGAACACCAGGCCCAGGGCGTCGGCGCCGGATTGAACAGCACCATCAATATCCTCGGGACGGGTGAGGCCGCAAATTTTAACCCTTGTACTCATTGGCTCGGAACCCGCTGCTTGACATGGATGTGCGTTGGTCTGACCGGGCTGTTTTCGGCCTTGGTGAACCATGGCCGCAGAAACCCCGGCCCACATTCTGCTGCTGGTATCCCGAGCTCCTCGGGATAGCCCACGTCGACCAGGTACAAACCATGGGGAGGCGCGGTAACACCCGCAGCTGTCCGGTCCTGGGCAACCAGTATCTCATGAATCCACTCCGGTCGCTCTTTTCCAGAACCAACGGCCATGAGGGCACCGACAATGTTCCGGACCATGTGGTGCAAAAAGGCATTGGCCTGCACGTCTATTACGACAAAGTCCTGTTTCCGGGTTACCGTAATCCGCTCGAGAAACCGGATGGGCGTCCGGGATTGGCAGCCGGCGGCCCGAAAGGAGGAGAAATCATGTTCCCCGGCAAGTACCTGCGCCGCATCATGCATGCGCTCGGCATTGAGGGAACGAAATGTCCAGCTAACCTGCCCTCTTTGAATGCCGGGGCGCACGGGGTGGTTATAAATGATGTATCGGTAACGCCGGTACGTGGCGGAAAACCGGGCATGAAAATCGCCAATGCCATTTCCGGCCCAATGAACTGAAATGTCTTCGGGTAAAGCAGTATTGATTCCCATTACCCAGGAACGGAGATTACGCACCGACGGGGTATCAAAATGGGCTATCTGATAACTGGCATGGACGCCGGCATCGGTTCGCCCCGCGCACACCAGCTCGACCGGATGATCCGCAACCCTCGCTACAGCCTTTGTCAGTTCCGCTTCCACCGAACGGACGCCGGATTTCTGCAGCTGCCAACCATGAAAACCTCGCCCATCATATTCAAACGCGAGGGCGACACGCCCTGCCCCAATGGCATTATCCGTAGTCAGTTGCTGGGTTTCGAGAAACAAGTGTGAATCCGGAAAGAGTGTTGCTGTAAAAACAAAACGCCGGCTTGTTGCCGGGTGTTTACCCGGCAGCCGGCGCTTGCTGCCTGTCAAATCCGATTATAACGAATCAGGACAGATTTTTAAGGAGGTCCTGCGCCTCCGCTTTCTGATCTTCGTTTCCTTCCAGTGCAACTTCCTCAAGGATATCGCGGGCTCCGTCAGCATCGCCCATCTCGATGTATGCCCGTGCAAGATCGAGTTTGGTGGCCGCCTCGTCGGTGCCTGCGAGGAAATCAAAGTCATCTTCGTCACCGAGCTCGCTTTCTTCAATATCGGCGGTCTGTGCTTTACCTGATACATCAGAAACTTCATCGGAAGCCACCGGCAGATCCAGGTCTTCTTCAGAAGTTGCCTCGTCACTTGCCGCGGCGTCAGATTCTTCCAGTTCCTCGGTGATGCCCTGCTGTTCGAGTTCCTCGGCACCCTCTACAGATTGCTCTGGATTGGCTTCGTCCGCATCGCCCTCACCAAGGGTATCTTCAAGACCAAGCTCTTCGTCGAGAGACGCTTCTTCAGTTTCCTCAGGATTGGCCGAATCTGCAGAGTCGGAGAACTCCTCCATCAGGGCCAGATCTTCGTCAGAGACATCAAGCTCAAGATCGTCCAGCGAAGATTCCTCAATCTCGCTGCCGCCGAGCTCGTCTTCTTCGCCGGCGACCTTGTCCAGTTCGGCGTCCAGTTCATCCAGGAAGGATTCGTCCAGTGAATCAATGTCCGCCTCAGCATCCGACTCTGCAAGCTCTTCAGTCGACGCTTCCGGCTCGGTCGTTGATTGCTCCTCAGACAGATCGCTATCGGCAAGATCACCCTCTTCGAGATCCAGGCTCAGGTCTTCTTCGGATTCACCAAGCCCCTGTTCTGCAACAGATGACTCTTCAGTACTCTCGTCGAACTCGGAAGACAGGTCCCAATCACCGGATTCTTCCAGTTCCGAGGCGTCTTCAGCCTCAGCCTTTTCTTCATCAGACTCCAGTTCGAGGCCAGACAGATCGTATTCGATCATGTCGTCGGGGCTCTCTTCCTTACCACCTTCAGCCTCTTCACCTTCGGAAGCCTCGGCAGTCTCCTGCTCGTCGAATTCATTCAGCTCGAAATCGGAAAGGTCAGTCTCGGATAGATCAGAGTCGAAGTCACCGAATTCATTCTCGACAGGCTCTTCGCGCTCGGAATCGAATTGATCCGCAAGAAGCTCTTCGGATTCCGGCTTATCCTGCGTTTCTTCCGGCTCTTCACCAGTGTCTTCCGAGCCGTAAGAGGTTGCGAAGGAATCCGAACGCAATTGCGATTCGAGATCATCGATGCTGGGCATCGACTCGGCTTCCTCCAACCGGGCCCGCAGTTCGTTGGCACTTGTCAGCGCCTCGTCGTCTTCCAACGCCTCAATCTCACCGAACTGCTTCTCAAAGGAATCGCGGTCCTGAGTGTCTGCATAGACACCCAGAAGCTTCAGGCGCAGATCAGTACGGCTGGGCTCGCGAGAGATTGCAGTCTCCAGGGTTTGCGCCGCCTGATCATGCTGGCCATAGGCTATGTAGGAATCCGCCTCTGCAAGGGCGTCGCCTGCGGCCGATTCCTGATCCTCCTCATCCAGGCTCAGGTCGAACGAGTCAGTTCCCTCGTCAGCTTCACTGTTGAGCTGCTCATAAAACGCCTTTTCCCGGTTTGCATTGCGACGGGCAAGCAACAGAAGCAGCAGTAGAAGAAGAATCAGACCGCCACCCAGGGCAATCTGATACATCGGATTACCTGTAATGGCATCGATGACGTTACCCGGGAAGCCCTTATCAGCCGCGGGTGCCTGGGGTGCTGGTTTGGGTGCAGGCTCCTGTGCCTGATCTGGCTCCGACGCAGCTGGCGCTGCAGCAGCGGTTTCCTCAACGGGTTCATCAGCTTCCGCACTAGCCGGCTCTTCTGCACCTGCCATCGCTGACTCTTCCGGAGCTTCGCCAGCCTCCGCAATTGCCTGCTCATCAGTTCCTTCACCCGGCTCAGCCATGGTGCTGGTTTCATCAGCCATGGCATCAGACTCAGCCATTTCTGCAGGTTCGGCAGAGCCTTCGAAATCTTCTGCGTCACCATCCGTCATGTCGGCATCAACGGCTACGGACGCTTCTCCTTCAGGAACCTCGTCTGCTGCTTCGGTACCTTCCGGAGCCATCGCTTCGTCTGCTGCCGAATCCGCAACCTCACCTTCCAGTGACTCGGCCGGCTCAGTAGGTTCGGCGCCGGTTGCCTGCTGCATTTCAGCAAGCTGAGTGTTCTTCAGCTCAAGCAGCCGCTGGAGGGTCTGAACCTGATCCTGAAGATCCTCCACACGGCTGTTCAGCTCGTCATTTTCGCGACGAGCGCTTTCAAGCTCTTCCATTGCGACTGCTGTGCCCGCATCAACGCCGCCGGGCAGTTCGCTGTCACCGCCCGCAGAGCCACTTTCGCTCGACTCGGTGCCGGGTTCCTCGGAGACCACCAGTTTCAGTTCATCGCCACCGGAAGCAGCCTCTTGCTGAGCTGAAGGTTCTGGTTGCCGCTGAGCGGTTGCATCCACCGTACGCTGGGGAGCCTGGAATGCTTCATTCTGCTGGGCAACCAGACGGGTCGCCTCAGCACGAGTCCGGCTCTGGATCTGATCCAGAGAGGGCACACGCAGGACTTCACCGCGCTTCAGGCGGTTAATGTTATTACCTATGAAAGCGTCTGGATTGAGGTCCTGGATTGCCAGCATGACCTGCTGCATGGAAACGCTGTTGTCAGGACGCACCTGGGAAGCGATGGTCCAGAGAGTGTCCGACGCACCGGTGGGCCCGAAGGTATTGGCCTGATACCCGGTGCTGAGGGAGCGCTCGGCCTGTTGCTGACGACGCACTGACTCAGCACTGCGGCTGGCGCTCGGCTGACTGGTTGCCCGAGTCGTAGTGACTGTTGGAGTACTGACTTGCACCTGCACGCCAGACTCTTCCGCGTAGACAGGCGGATCCACAAGCACCGCGTATTCCCGCATTAACCGGCCGCTTGGCCAGGTCAATTCAAGCAGGAAGTTCAGGTACGGTTCCCTGAGCGGTTCCCGGGAGGAGACATTGACAATGAGACTGCCATCGTTGCCGGTTACCACCTGGAAACGAAGCTTGCTGAGAAACTGGTTGCGATCCAGCCCCACCCGCTCGTATGCCTGTTCCGAAGCAATGTTGACGAACACGTCCGCTGGATTGACGCCACGGCTTTGGGGCAGAACAATTTCTGCATCCAGTGGCTCGTTCAGATAGGACTGAAGTTCAATTTCACCCAGCCCCAGGGCCTGTGCGACGCCGGATCCGAGCCCTCCCGCCAGAGCCAGGGCAACCGCAAGCTTGCGTACCTTCATGCTTTTTCCTTTCCAGTCTCCGTTATTCGTTACTGCTCTCTTTCAAACAGAATCGGACGAGGTTGGATGACTTCCGTCTGGATCATTCTCGTTATTATGAGTTCTTTTTAATTTTCAGTCCGGCAAGTATTGTTGATAAAACCTCTTTTATCAATCAATCAGCCGCAATCCTTGTACCATTTTTTTATCAATCGCGCGGAACTACCTAGCGCTCTTGAAAATAACAGGGGCGGAGGCTGAAATCAGCCTCCGCCCCATTACCGGTTCACTGAAACCGGACACAGTTGGCATTTATTGCCTCTGTGTAACAATTTTTAACGCTCCTGAAGGATCCGGAGCATCCGACGAAGTGGCTCAGCGGCACCCCAAAGCAACTGGTCGCCCACGGTGAACGCAGAAATGTACTCCGGTCCCATGGTCAGTTTACGGATGCGGCCAATCGGCACGCTCAATGTGCCTGTCACCTTCGCAGGGGTCAGTTCCTCGATGGTCGCATCGCGATCATTGGGGATGACCTTCACCCAGTCGTTCGCTTTGGCAAGGATCGATTCGATTTCAGAAACCGGCAGATCCTTCTTGAGCTTGATGGTCAGCGCCTGGCTGTGGGAGCGCATCGCGCCGATCCGCACACAGATACCATCAATGGGAATCGGGTTATCGGAGCGACCAAGAATCTTGTTGGTCTCAACACCCGCTTTCCACTCCTCCTTGCTCATTCCGTTGTCGAGCTGCTTGTCGATAAACGGAATCAGGCTGCCCGCCAGGGGCACCTGGAAGTGCTCGGTCGGGAAGCCATCCGAACGCATGGTTTCGGTTACCTTGCGGTCGATCTCCAGGATCGCAGAGGACGGATCATCCAGCTCGGATTTCACGCTTTGATTGAGCTCACCCATCTGGTTCAGCAGCTCGCGCATATTCTGTGCGCCAGATCCGGAAGCCGCCTGGTAGGTCATGGGTGAGACCCACTCAATCAGATCCTGCTCCAGCAGGCCACCAAGGGCGAGCATCATCAGGCTCACGGTGCAGTTGCCACCGATGTAGTCCTTGACGCCTTTCTCAAGGGCAGCATCAATCACGTTACGGTTGACCGGATCCAGAACAATCACGGAATGGTCGACCATCCGGAGCGTGGAAGCTGCATCTATCCAGTAGCCTTCCCAACCGGCGTCCCGCAGCTTCTGATAAACCGCACCGGTGTAATCGCCACCCTGACAGGTCACGATCACATCCATCGTTTTCAGAATCTCGACGTCAAATGCGTCCTGAAGAGGCGGAACGCCTTCCTTACCTACGTCCGGTGCAGGCTTGCCAGCCTGGGAAGTGGTGAAAAACACCGGTTCGATGTCGGCGAAATCGTTTTCTTCACGCATGCGCTGCATGAGGACCGAGCCCACCATGCCACGCCAACCTACAAGTCCAACTCGCTTCATGTGCGATCTTTAGACCTCGTTTTATGCCCGCCCTCTACCTTTATCGCTGGCAGGGACAGGATGGATGATCCCGCGGCAACTGCGTCCCGTTGCCGTCGGGTCTCAAATACACTGGCCGGGGCCTCGGCTTTACAGCGCTGCCAGAACCGCCTCACCCATTTCCCGGGTGGAGACCTTCTTTGCGCCCTCGGACATGATGTCCGCAGTACGCAGCCCCTGATCCAGAACCTTGCTGACCGCCGCTTCAATAGCTTCAGCGGCCTTTTCCTCATTCAGACTGTACCGCAGCATCATGGCGGCACTGAGGATAGTGGCCAGCGGATTGGCAATACCCTGCCCGGCAATATCCGGCGCAGACCCGTGGCAGGGCTCATACATACCCTGCTTTTCCGAGTTCAGCGACGCCGATGGCAACATGCCAATGGAGCCGGTGAGCATAGCCGCTTCGTCCGAGAGAATATCACCAAACATGTTTCCAGTCACAATCACATCAAACTGCTTGGGTGCGCGGACCAGTTGCATGGCGGCATTGTCCACATACATATGAGACAGCTCCACGTCCGGATATTCCCGGCGCAGATCGTTCATGATTTCCCGCCACAGAACAGTTACTTCCAGCACGTTGGCCTTGTCCACAGAGCACAGTTTCTTGCCCCTCTGCTGGGCGGCCTCAAAGGCAACGCGACCAATACGACGAATTTCCGATTCGGTGTAGGCGTAAGTGTTGTAGCCCTGGCGTTCACCGCTCTCAAGCTCACGCACACCACGAGGCTGACCAAAATAGATGCCCCCGGTCAGTTCGCGGACGATCATGATATCCAGACCGGAAACAACCTCGGGCTTCAGGGAGGAGGCAGAGGCCAGCTGCGGATAAAGAATGGCCGGGCGCAAATTGGCGAACAACTTGAGGTTGGAGCGCAGGCCCAGCAGGCCTTTTTCGGGGCGTTTAGCCATGGGCAGGCTGTCCCACTGTGGGCCGCCAACAGCGCCCAATAGAATCGCATCGGCCCTGGTTGCCTTCTCAAGGGTTTCATCCGGCAGCGGCGTGTCGGCCTCATCAATCGCCGCGCCGCCCACGAGGCCGGACTCGAAGCTCAGACCCAGATTGAACTGATCGTTAATCTTGTGAAGTACCTTTTCCGCTTCGGCAACGATTTCCGGACCGATACCGTCGCCTGGGAGCATCAGGATTGTTCTGGACATGTTGTTTCCTTGTTCTATTCCTCAATGTCGGATTACGCCACCGGCTAATCCGACCTACGTTTTCGGGTATTCCTGCGAGATGACAGGCAGGTCGGATTAGCGCCAGCGTAATCCGACACTAAGATCAGCTGCCAGCCCCAAACAACCAGGGCGCCGTCTTCCGGCGGCTTTCCTCGTAAGATCGGATCAACTCCGCATCTTCCAGAGTGACCCCGATATCGTCGAGGCCGTTCAGCAGGCAATGACGACGAAAATCATCCACCTCAAACGTGAAGGTTTCCCCGGCTGGTGTGGTCACGGTTCTCGCTTCCAGATCGACGGCCAGCTGATAGCCTTCACTCTGCTCGACTTCCTTGAACAGTTGGCCGACTACTTCCTCTGGAAGAACAATGGGTAACAGACCATTCTTAAAGCAGTTATTATAGAAAATATCGGCAAAACTCGGGGCGATGATCACCCGGAAACCGAAATCTTCCAACGCCCACGGCGCGTGCTCCCGGCTGGACCCACATCCAAAGTTACGCCGCGCCAACAGTACACTGGCGTTCTTGTACCGATCCTGATTCAGGACAAAATCAGGATTGATCGGTCGGGTGGAACAATCCTGGTCCGGCTTGCCCTCATCCATATATCGCAGTTCATCAAACAGGTTCGGACCAAAGCCGGTGCGCTTGATGGACTTCAGAAACTGCTTCGGAATGATCATGTCCGTATCCACATTGGAACGGTCCATGGGGGCGACAACGCCCTGATGTTGCTTGAATGCGCGCATGGTTCTCTCCTGTGGATCAGTTCATCAGCTCACGGACATCAACGAAATGCCCGGTTACCGCGGCAGCGGCAGCCATCGCCGGGCTTACCAGGTGGGTTCGCCCACCGAAGCCCTGCCGACCCTCGAAGTTCCGGTTAGAGGTAGAGGCACAATGTTCACCCTGCCCCAGCTTGTCGGCGTTCATGGCCAGACACATGGAGCAGCCCGGATCACGCCATTCCAGACCGGCTTCGATAAAGATCTTGTCCAACCCTTCCTGCTCCGCCTGGGCTTTCACCAGCCCGGAACCCGGCACCACCATGGCCTGTTTCAGGATCGGAGAGACCTTGCGGCCTTTGACCACGGCGGCTGCCTCGCGCAGGTCTTCAATCCGGCTGTTGGTACAGGAGCCGATAAACACCCGGTCCAACTTGATGTCAGTAATTGCCATATTGGGCTGCAAACCCATGTACTTGAGAGCGCGAACAATGCCTTCCCGCTTGATCGGATCGGCTTCCTGTTCCGGATCAGGCACCTTGCCATCGATTCCTGCCACCATTTCCGGTGACGTACCCCAGCTCACCTGCGGCTGGATTTCCGAGCCTTCCAGCTCGACAACCTTGTCGAAGACCGCATCGCTGTCGCTGTGCAGGGTGCGCCAGTACTCAACCGCAGCATCCCATTGCTCACCCTTGGGCCCGAATGGACGATTGCGGACATACTCAATGGTGGTGTCATCAACCGCGACCATACCAACCCGTGCACCGGCCTCGATGGACATGTTGCAGATGGTCATCCGCCCTTCCATGCTCAGCCCCTGAATGGCCTCGCCGCCGAATTCGATGGCGTAACCAGTGCCGCCGGCAGTCCCGATCTTGCCTATGATTGCCAACACGACATCCTTGCCGGTAACGCCAAGCCCCAGCTTGCCGTTTACCTTCACCAGCATGTTCTTCATCTTTTTCTGGACGAGACACTGGGTGGCCAGCACATGCTCAACCTCACTGGTACCAATACCATGAGCCAGGCAACCAAAGGCACCGTGGGTAGAAGTGTGGGAATCGCCACAAACGATGCTCATCCCTGGCAAGGTTGCACCCTGTTCGGGCCCGATCACGTGCACAATGCCCTGGCGCTGATCCTTGATCTTGAACTCAAGAATCCCGAACTCGTCGCAGTTCTTGTCCAGCGTTTCAACCTGAATTCGAGAAACCGGGTCTACAATGCCCTCGACACCGCGGTCGCGATCCGTGGTGGGCACGTTATGGTCCGGCGTCGCAATGTTGGCATCGATCCGCCATGGCTTGCGTCCAGCCAGACGCAGGCCCTCAAATGCCTGAGGTGATGTCACTTCGTGCAGCAGCTGGCGATCGATGTAAATCAACGCCGAGCCGTCATCACGCTGTTTGACGAGATGATCGTCCCACAATTTGTCGTATAAGGTCTTGCCCGCCATGGTTCTCTCTCACTCTCTGGGGGTTTCTGGTTCTAAAGTTTGATGCTGATATCTTACCGCCTGAAGCCGGATAACCTCAATTCATGTTTTTTATCTTTGGCATCCTTTTTGGTTATACTTCGGTGAAGGTCCCGGGTTGGGACAGCACTTTCAAAACACGCCTACTAGCACATCCATGTGGGCTCGAATCGGGCCATCCCTGGCCCTCCACGGTTTTGAAAGTGCTGTCCCAACCCGCTCCCCAGACAATTGAGCAGCCCGCAATAATGCCGGGGGCGCCTGGTGGGGCGAACCTCCCAAAACCGTGGAGCGCCAGGGATGGCGCGACCGAGCCCTACAGGGATGTATTTACGGGCGTGTTTTGGGAGGTTTGCCACTCCAGGCAACCTGCTCCCAAGCTCCAGGCCAGAGGACCCTTCCGTGGACTCAAACGCATTAAAAGCTTTTCTGACAATCGTCGACCAGGGCTCCTTCTCAGAAGCCGCAGAAACCCTGCACCTGACACAGCCGGCCATATCCAAACGGTTGGCGGCCCTGGAAAACCAGCTTGGCACCAGTCTTATCGACCGGAGCCACCGACAGATTCGGCTGACCGATGCTGGTAGCCGGCTGCTGCCGCATGCGCGTCGAATACTGGATGAAATCCACAATGCCCGGGTTGCGTTGTCGCCGGACTCTGGGCAAGTGGAGGGTGAGCTTCAGATTATCGCGAGCCACCATATCGGCCTGCACCATTTGCCGAACTGGCTCCGACGGTTCAAGCGGGAATACCCCCAGGTGTCCATCAACCTGCAATTCATGGAATCCGACGCCGCCTATGAACAAATGCGAAAACGCAACGCCGAGCTCGCGTTTGTGACACTCAGCGACAGCATGGAACCCAGTTTTCATGTTTACGCCCAATGGCCAGACCAGATGGCATTCGTGGCCGGTGCTGAGCATCCTCTGGCGTCACTAAAGCGCCCGGGACTGTCAGATCTCGCAGGCCACCCTGCACTTTTACCGGACACCAGCACCGCAACATACCGGGTGGTCAGCCGGCTGTTTCTGGAAGCGAATCTTCACCTGAATCCGCAGATGCCAACCAACTACCTGGAAACCATCAAAATGATGACCAGCGTTGGCCTGGGCTGGAGTGTTCTTCCCCTGCGCATGGTTGATGACAGCCTGAGGGTGCTTGAGGTGGGCAAGCGAGTTTCGAGGGTGCTTGGTGGAATTGGTCTCTCCGGGCGGCAGCTCAGCAACGCTGCCCGGGCACTGCTGGAAATAGTTCAGGAAGAAGAGAATGCCTGAACTTCAACCCTCACCAGGCCCGGGTGGCGGCCGCAGGCCTCGCCAAGTGATCACGATTGCAATTGCCATGGCGGCAGCACCACCCCAAAAGGCCGCCGAGGTGCTGAAGCCATCCACCAGAAACCCCGACAGCCAGGCACCCAGTGCGCCGCCAGCTCCAAAGGTCAGGCCGCTGTAAAGGGCCTGCCCCTGGCCATGATGGTGCTTGCCGAAAAAGCCCTGGATGTACTGAACCGAAATCGCATGCAATGCGCCATAAGACGCCGCATGCAGCAGCTGTGCGAACAGCAGCACGACAACAACGTCGGTGACCTCGGCAATCAAAATCCAGCGGATCATGGTTAATGTCAGAGCGCCAACCGCAATCTGGCGCACCGTAAAAATGCGAGTTAGCCGATGCATCACCAGAAACAGCGCAATCTCTGCAAAAACACCCAGAGACCACAACAGACCGATCGACAGTTTGCTGTATCCGTGCTGTTCTAGATGAATGCTGAAGAAGGTGTAATAAGCACCATGGGATACCTGCAGGAGGAAGTTCATTAAAAAGAAGGTCACCACCGCCGGGTGCGTGACGATGGCTTTCAGACTCCCCTTCGGTGCCGGCGGCTTTCGTTCGCCCCGCTCGGCAGGCACCAGGAAGGCTGACACCGCAATGCCCGCAAATACCGGCAGCAAAAGCCATGGCAGTTTCTGAATCGGCACCATTTCCAACAATCCGCCAACCAGAGCTACCGCTCCGATA
>LULX01000119.1_pt1 | contig 22606 bp, 21 predicted proteins | sample 729511 | NCBI WGS metagenome assembly LULX01 (sample SAMN03860278, study PRJNA289734) | marine metagenome | biome: seawater column; feature: ocean; material: water; isolation source: Red Sea water column Station 91 - depth 500m | place: Saudi Arabia: Red Sea | collected 2011-10-15 | depth 500 m
CCTGCAATATCTGGTGGACTGACTCATGGCCATAGAAGAATCTGAAGCCAACTCCTTTCACTGGCTGATGGACATGCTGGAATCCGTGGAAGTGGGCCTTGTGGTGCTCGACCTGGATTTCAGGGTGGAAGTCTGGAACGGCTTCATGGAGAACCACAGCGGCATCACGGCGAGCAAGATCCAGGGCCAGGTGTTGTTCGACGTATTCCCGGATATCCCCCAGGCCTGGCTGACCCGGAAGGTGGACGCCGTAGCCTTGCTTAATACCAAAGCGTTCACCTCATGGGAGCAGCGCCCTTACCTGTTCCAGTTCCGCAATACCCGGCCCATCACCGGCACGGAAGAGTACATGTTCCAGAACCTTACCATCAGCCCGCTCTCCGGCACCAACGGGGAGGTCGAGAAGGTTTGCCTGATGGTGTACGACGTTACCGACATCGCCAGCAGCAAAATGGCCCTCGAACGGGCCAACGAGCAGCTGGCCAAACTGAGCATGACAGATCGTCTCACAGGCCTGCTCAACCGGGGCACCTGGGAAAACCTGGTGGATGCGGAATTCGAACGCTTCCGCCGCTATGGCCACACCACCAGCCTGGTGATGTTTGATATAGACCATTTCAAGCCAGTGAACGACACCCATGGGCACCTGGCCGGGGACGAAGTAATCAAACATACCGCCAGGGTCACCCGCAATGCCATCCGCCAATCCGACAGCGCCGGCCGCTACGGTGGCGAGGAATTCGGCATCATACTGCCGGAAACCGATGCCGAAGGCGCAAGAATTATCTGCGAGCGGATACGGGAAAGCATTGAACAGAGCGTGGTGGAAACCAGCGCGGCATCCATCCGCTATACCATCAGTATTGGCATTGCCCAGTTAACGGACGAACCTGAGAACTATATGCAGTGGATGCAGAAGGCAGACGAGGCGTTATACGCGGCAAAGGAAGGTGGTCGAAACCGGGTAGTGGTGGGTTAAAAGCCCCTCTCCATGAAAGGAGAAGGGCCAACTGACATCAGTCCTGCTGCCAGCTCTGCACAGCTTCCTTACCATGCTTTTGACGCCATTCATTCAGCGTCTTGTGATTGCCACCGCGGGTTTTGACCACTTCACCGGTGTGCGGGTTCTTGTAAGTCTTCATCGGGCGCTTAGGGCGGCTGCCAGAAGTTGAATCGGCCTTGGCGCCAGACACGGAAGGATCAATTGCAGAAAGAATCTGAAGTACATCCTTTGGTGACTTGTCATACTCCTTCATCAAAGCGCGAACCTTGTTTTCAAACTCCAGTTCACCTTTCAGAGCCTGGTCTTTTTCAAGCTGTTCCAGCTCTGCAGCAAGCTTTTCCATAAGCTGTTTTTTCTGGTAATAGTCGTTAATCTTTGCCATGGAATTAAAACCTTATTCAAATAGGGGTTTTAAAAAACTTAAATGGAGTTGACTAAAAGTCCAAGAAATAATAAATCAATCAATCGGGTACCGCAAAGTTTATTTATTTAAGAGTTATTAATTCCGGGAACTCTCTAATTGATTCAACTGCCAAGTGGAATCAAAACCTCGGAGGATAAAAGTCTATCCAGTTCTTTTTTAAATGCCTGTTTAGCGTCTTCGTCCCCATGAACAATACGAATTTCTTGCGGGGCTTGCGAAATACCCTGAATAAATCGAAGTAAATCCGATTGCCCCGCATGGGCGGAATAGCCACTTACCTGATGAATCCGGGCCCGAATATCATATCGGTTTCCATCAAACTGAACCCAGCCCCCTTTGGGGCCATAGTTCAAGATATCACGCCCGGGAGTGCCCGCGGCCTGATATCCCACAAACAATACATCATTTCGCTTATCACCCAACATTGCTTTGAGATAATTGACGATGCGGCCGCCGGCACACATCCCGGAACCGGCCAAAACCACACAGGGGCGATGAGACCGCGCCAAATAATCCACAGCATTCAGATGTTCTTCATGGGAACTAATCACCGTCAGTTGTTCAAACGACAACGGGTGCCGCCCTTGCTTAACCAACTCAGTGGCCTCGGCATCCCAATAGGGTTTCAAATCCCGATATATCCGCGTGAACTCTGCGGCCAAGGGTGAATCCACGACTATTTCCAGATTATTCCAAAGCTCTCCGCCAAACTCATGAATCAGACTTTCAATCTCATAAAGCAGCTCCTGCGTCCGGCCAATACTGAACGCAGGCACCAAAACCGTCCCACCATCTTCAAGGGCATGCTCCAATACTCCCTTCAACCGGTAACGGCGCGTTTCCCGGCCCTCGTGATCTCTATCCCCATAAGTACTCTCAATCACCAGCCGATCCGCCCGTTCCGGCGATTGCGAGGCTGGTAACAATGGCGCGTGAGGCGCTCCAAGATCGCCGCTGAACACAACCCGCTCTTCAACCTCCCCTTCATGGGCATCGCACTCAACATAGGCCGAACCCAGAATATGCCCAGCTCTCTGAAGCCGAACCGACAGCGAGCAATTATCTTCAACAAACACCGAATACCACTGGCCATAAGGCACCGGCACCAGGCGGGAACGAATCAGCCCCAGAACCCGCTCAATCAATTGCCGGTCACGGGTAAACCCGATCTTCAGGGCATCTTCCAGAATCTCCGGTAGCATAATGGCCGAGGGCTCGGAACAAATGATGGGGCAGTCGAACCCCGCCGCCAGCAAATAGGGAATGCGGCCGACGTGGTCGATATGCACATGGGTAACCACCAAGGCCCTGATGTGTTCGATGGGAAAATCAATGGAGAGATCGGAGGCGGAAGCGCCGCGGCCTTCATCCTGGCCCTGAAACAGGCCGCAGTCGATGAGAATGCCACTCTTTTGGGAACCCCGAGACAGGGACAATTCATGGCACGAGCCGGTTACGCCGGAGGTGGCGCCGTGATGGGAAATATTGATCATTCTGACATCCTTGTCGGGTTTGGCTTCCAAGCCGGTAACGGATTTACCAGGTACCTCTGGTATCCACAATAATGCCCCGTTGCGGTCTCACCCGTTTGAACTCCGCGTGATCAACCAAGAGAACGTGTATATCCGCCTCTTTCAGGGCGTGATCGACGGTGACAAGCTTTTCCCTGGCCAGCCAATCAGGAAGCCTCCGTATATTTGGCTCCACCAATTGAACCGGGCCTCCATGCTCAGCGAGCAAAGCCCGGGCAATGTTCAAGGCCGGGCTTTCACGCAGATCATCAATATCGGCTTTAAAAGCCAGGCCGTAACAAGCCACGGTTACATCACGGATGTTCTTGTCCGGATTGTCACGCAGATAATCAGCAACCGAAGCTTTGACCTGGTCGATCACCCATCGCGGCTTGTCATCATTGACGTGACGGGCTGTCGTAATCAGGCGGCTCTCTTCAGGCGCGCTACTGACGATAAACCAGGGATCCACTGCGATGCAGTGCCCGCCAACACCCGGGCCGGGCTGCAGAATATTCACCCGGGGATGTCGATTGGCCAGCCGAATCAGCTCCCACACGTTGATGTCCAACGCACCACAAATAACGGATAGCTCATTTGCGAAAGCAATATTGACATCGCGGAAACTGTTTTCAGTGAGCTTACACAACTCAGCGGTACGCGCAGTAGTGAGCACGCATTCGCCTTTAAGAAACACTTTATAAAGATCGGCAGCTGCTGCGGCACACCGGGTTGTCATGCCACCAATAACCCGGTCATTCTGCACCAGCTCACGCAAAATCTGGCCAGGCAAGACGCGCTCAGGGCAATGGGCCACGCGAATGTCGGAACTCTCACCGACTTGTTGGGGGAACGTAAGGTCTGGCCTTTCCTCTGCAAGCCAGGCGGCAACCTGTTCAGTGGTTCCAACAGGAGAGGTCGACTCCAGAATGACCAAATCCCCTTTCTTAAGAGCTGGCGCAATCTTTCTGCTCGCGGCTTCGACATAGGTGAGATCTGGGTCGTGACGATCGCCCTTGAAGGGCGTCGGCACTGCAATCAGGAACGCATCCGCCGGCTCCGCCTCAGAAGTAGCTCGCAGGTATCCCTGCATTACTGCCGCATTGACGACCATGTCAAGGTCGGGCTCAACAATGTGAACCTCGCCCCGGTTTATTGAGTCCACCACCTCCTTGTTCACATCCAGACCAAAAACCTTGAACTTTCGGGACGCAAACACGGCCGCCGTAGGCAGGCCTATATACCCAAGCCCTACAACGCAAATCGTACCAACAGCCATATCCTTAACCTCTCTACCATTCCCTGTGTGACAGGACTTCAACAATGCGATCACAGGCCTTGCCATCCCCGTACGGGTTATGGGCAAACGCCATTTCCTTGTACGCCGCCTCGTCAGTTAGCAGGCGCTCAACCTCACTTACGATCAAATCGACATCAGTTCCCACCAGGCGAACCGTGCCGGCATCTACCGCCTCAGGGCGCTCTGTGGTTTCACGCATCACCAGAACCGGCTTGCCAAGAGAGGGTGCCTCTTCCTGTATACCGCCTGAATCGGTCAGAATTATGTGAGACCTATTCATTAAATAAACAAACGGTAAATAGTCCAGGGGCTCTATAAGTCGAATGTTATCAATGCCCCCAAGCAACCGCCGCACAGGCTCCTGAACATTGGGATTCAAATGAACCGGATACAGGATCTGGCAGTCCGGGTACCGTTTCGCCACTTTCGCAAGTGCCTGGCAAATTCGCTCGAACCCTCCGCCGAAGCTTTCTCGTCGGTGGCCAGTAACCAGAATCAGCTTCTTATTGCTCTCCAGAAAATCGAAGCGCTCTTCAAACCCCGAACGCAACTGGTGATCAGCATCCACGCGCGCAACCACTGTCAGGAGCGCATCGATGACCGTGTTTCCGGTAACCTCTATATGGGATGGTGGAACACCTTCCCGTGCGAGGTTTTCAGCCGATTTAGGCGTGGGCGCGAAATGGAGGCGTGTGAGAACGCCTGTCAGCTTACGGTTCGCCTCCTCCGGCCATGGCGAATAGAGGTTGCCCGTGCGCAATCCCGCCTCCACATGTGCTACCGGAATCTGTTGATAATAGGCAGCAAGGGAAGCCGCGAAAGTAGTGGCCGTGTCACCGTGAACCAGCACAATGTCCGGACGCGCCCTGGAGAGAACGTCTCGCATACCTACCAGAATACCCGTCAGCACATCGGTAAGGTCCTGCCCGGGCTTCATGATATTCAAATCAAAATCCGGACGAATGCCAAAGAGTTCCAGCACTTGGTCCAGCATCTCCCGGTGTTGGCCAGTTACACAAACGCCCGCATCAAAGCGGGCGTCAGAAGCTAATCTAAGTACAAGCGGAGCCATTTTGATGGCTTCAGGGCGGGTGCCAAAAACACAAAGCGTTTTGATCTTGTCCATAATCAAGAAATACGTTCCACAAGCGAACATCTGCCAGCGACGACTGCCAGTCCCTGTTCAATTACCTAACGAACTCACTGATGAAGCTGTCTCACCTTTTCTACTTGAAAGGGTATGACATCTTTGGCGCCATTGCACCACACAAGATCCGCAACGCTTCCATTTGGCGAAAAACCAGTCGGCGCACTTTTCAGGATGTCGACAATGCCCTGGCAATCGAACTCATGACTGGCTCGAATCAATCCGTTGAGCGTCTGTTCCACTTCTTCCCACGGCATAGAAGCTTCTCGGGCCATCATGATTCGTGGATGGGCAGTACCTTGAGGATTATCGCCAATCAACAACTCCTCATACAACTTCTCGCCAGGCCGCAGTCCGGAGAACACAATCTCAATATCTCCATCCGGTCGGTCATCCGTCTTTTCCAGGAGCCCCATAAGATGAATCATTTTGCGAGCCAGATCAGCAATCTTCACGGGCTCGCCCATATCGAGTACAAACACCTCTCCACCCTGGCCCATACTGCCAGCCTGCAAAACCAACTGGCTCGCCTCAGGGATGGTCATGAAATAACGAATGATGTCCGGATGGGTTACTGTTACCGGTCCGCCGTCACGAATCTGATCTCGAAATAATGGAACCACAGAACCGGATGAGCCGAGGACATTCCCAAAACGAACCATAGAGAAAATGGTCCCGGACTGCCTTTGAGCCAACCCCTGTAGCACCAGCTCAGCCATCCGCTTGCTGGCGCCCATAACGTTGGTTGGGCGCACTGCTTTGTCCGTGGAGATCAAAACGAATCGCTGCACTCCAGCCGCGATTGCAGCCTCCGCCACGTGGAAAGTACCGAAAACATTATTCTGAACACCTTCGATCACATTATGCTCAACCAGTGGCACATGCTTGTAGGCAGCGGCGTGGTAAACCGTTTCAATGCCAAAGCTCCGCATGACCGTTTCACAACGCCTGCGATGGGTAACACTTCCAAGCAAGGGGTTTATCTCCACCCCTAACCCCTCAATGGAATTCAGAGCCTGCAGCTCACGCTCGATGGCATAAAGTGAGAACTCCGATTGTTCAAAAAGCACTAAACGAGCCGGCCGGTGGCGAATAATCTGCCGACAAAGTTCGGAACCGATGGAACCACCTGCACCCGTAACCAATACAGACCGGTTATACAGGCTTGCAGCCACCTGGGCGTTGTCTGGTTGAACGGGATCCCTGCCCAGTAGGTCTTCAATCTCAAGATCCCGGATATCGTTGATTCGTGCCTGCCCTGCCACCAACTCTGACATGGTGGGAACGGTCTGCACCGGAATGGCCAGAGGCTCAAGCCTCTTGAGCAACCGCTTGCGATCAATGCCTGAATCAGCATCCAGGGCCAACAGTAACCTTTTAATCCGGTGATCTTTTACAACGCGCTCAATATGGCTGATATCGTAAACCGGGATACCATTAACAAGTGCTCGGTGATTCGCCTTCAAAAGAGAGATAAACGCGCACGGATGGTACTCCGTGCCCTGGTCAAGCGCGTTAGCGAGCTGGAGCCCGGTTTCTCCGGCACCCACAATGCCAACATACTGTTTATTATTGTGCTTCGGTCGGTTCACCAACATGCGCACTGTCATGCGAGTACCGCTCACGAAGATGAAGGCCAGAGCGCCGTAAATTATGGGAACGGAGCGGGGCACCAGCACCTCAAGCCAGTACCCAAGTAAAATCAGGGTAATCGCAGATACAAAGACACCAGTGATGACTGTGATAAAAGCCCGGTCGCTCAGATAACGGATCACCGCCCGATACAGACCCAGTTTCACGAATACCGCAATCGTAATAACGACGGTGAGACCCGAGACGATGAGCTGGCCCCGGTCGGGCACCCAGAACTGCTGCTCCAGGCGAAGCGAAAATGCTGCCCAAAGAGCAAAGAACAGCACGGCAACATCTGCGAAGACCGAAATAAGTCTCTTGTGAACCCGGGAAAGATTCAGAAATCTCTGGAACATGGTTTTCCTTTACCAGCTAAAAGTACAAGTGCTCTAACCATTATAAAACACCAGCGGAAGAAACCAGGCAATTTAGCCCTCTTTCTCACTGCTTTCCGGGCACTCTGTCTCCGGACCCCTTGCCGGAAATCGTCATAAGAATATATTTGAAGTAGGCAGGCACGGTTAGATTCTGCAGCATTTTCTCATCGGTTTCCGCCAACAGTTCAGGTGTAGACATGTCAATGTCGTTCACCTGAGCAAGCCCAGTAATGCCGGGCCTCGCAGCAAGGACACCGCGCTTCTCGCGTTCCAGAATCAAATCCTCCTGATTGAAGAGACAGGGCCTAGGGCCCACTAAACTCATCTCGCCCCTCAACACATTCCAGAGTTGTGGCAGTTCATCCAATTTGGTTCGGCGAAGAAATCTACCGAAGCTCGTCACCGATGAGGCGCTAGCCAAGTGACTGGCAACGGAAGCGGTGTCCTTTTTCATGGTCCGGAATTTTGTGAGTGTAAATGGCTTTTTATTTCTACCTACTCGTTTTTGACGAAAGATTGGAGAGCCCGTGTCTAAAAAACCAACCAGTGTCAATCCGGCCAATAAAGGAGACAACAAGACGAGCCCCAAAAGCGAAAAGGTTAAATCCAAGCAGCGAATCATTGAATAACTCCGGTAGAGAAACTTCGAGCCAGCGACTCCCTCATACTGAAAGGAGGTCGCCACGCTAAAACGGTTTTGGCTTGCGACATTTCAATTTCCAAGTTGCCGTATAGCTGTCCGTAAACTCGCCCCTTTCCGGTTAGCAAAGCTATCCAGTACACAAACCTGTTCGGGAGCCAGAAAAGCCGAGCGGGCTTCCCAATAGCCTCCCCCACCAGTTGCAAAAATTCAGATGTGGACACTGTTTCATCATCACAAATAACAAAGGCTTTACCTGTGGCACCAGAGTGATGGGTACACAAAAGTATAAAGTCGACGAGATTGAAAACACTCAAGAAAGACCGTCGATTATCTATTGACGCGAAAGGTAACGGAATCCCCTTGCCCACTATTCGGCGGAGGAGCCCAAAGTTTCCAGGCGCGCCGTCTCCGTATATAAGCGGGGGCCGAACGACTACGACCTCCAATCCCGAATCTTTCGCGACCTCAAACAGAGCCTTCTCCGCTTCAAGTTTCTGATTGCCATACTCGGAGTCCGCAAAAAGCTCTTGGTTTTCTCTAAGCACTCCGGTTGGAATACTTCCATATACGGCTATGCTGCTCAGAAAAACCAGCCTACGAACACCATTTTTCGCCGCCTGTTCAGCTAACACCCGGGTACCCTCTACATTGGTAGCCCAACTGTCACCATCGTACCCATGGGCCAAAGCCGCACAATGAATCACGGTATCAACACCCTTGAGAGCATCGATCCAGTTGGTACCGGAGTCGAGCGAATCCACTTTGCAGGACTTTATATGAGAAGAGCCTGACCATTCTGGCCTTGGTGAGTTCCGGTAGGTCGCTAGGACTTCACTTCCGGAGGCCGCAATAGCCTGGACTATATGACGGCCCACAAATCCGGTACTACCCGTAACCATTATCATAGGAGTCCGATTTCACTGATATTTTTTTCTGACATTCCAGGCATACCTAACACAGTAAAAAAAAGATCTAACGGCTGAAAATCCTTCTTTGTTTCTATAAATATTCCAGAAAAATTTCAGAACTTTGAGCTTATTTCCCGAGACTGACCCGGCAGCTATCCGATAAACACCTAACTCCTCATCCAGACCGTAAATATCATGGCCACGTCGGGCAAACTCTAGCCAAAGGGCATAGTCTTCATGTCCGCACGATGCAAAGCTAAAGTCACCAACCATTTCCGTATCCAATACAACTGTCGAACAACCAACAGTGTTATGCCTCAATAAAGAATCGAAGCTGGTCTTATTTAGAGGCCGAAAAGAACCTGTTCGCTCCCCCTGCTGATTGAAAACGCCGTACCCGGTGCAGCTAATAGATGCACCGTTTTTTTCCATAAACTCGATCTGCCTACAGAGCTTTCCAGGAAGCCACTCGTCGTCAGCATCGAGAAAAGCGATATATCGCCCTTTAGCCGACTCCACTCCCTTGTTCCGTGGCGCCGCAGGGCTACCGCTGTTGGAAGGAAGACAGAGATATCTGACCCTTTTATCAAGTAGTGAAATACGCTCGACGACCTCTCGAGTGGAGTCTGTCGAACAGTCATCTACAACGATGCACTCAAGGCCAGAAATACTCTGCGCCAGAGCTGAATTTATTGCCTTTTCTAATGTATCTGAGGAATTGAAAGAAGGAATAACCACAGACACTAACACTGGGTTGTCGATTGCGCTCACTGCTCAGATTCCTTTCGGAAAAAGGTTTCTAACTTTATCTATCAAGTGAAGAGCCCCACTTCTCTTGACCTTGAGCATGTCCGGATTACCGGAGGGAGTCCAATCCCATGAGGCTGCTGCTTCAAGAAACCGTGAATCCCAATTAAGGAACTTATCTATAAACTCGTCTTCATCGCTTTGGGAATCTGAAAACGCCTCATCATCAACGACAAACCGCCCGTTCATTACCGAATCAATTACCTCAAAACCCGCCCCCTCATAAAATTCACAATCAGTCACGGAATTCGACCGGACATTGTTCAAATAGAGAGGTTCCCGCGCTGCCTTGGAGTATGCATAGCGCAAAGTCTTCCGAATGATTGAAGCCGACGAAACGTCGAGAATGGAGTTGAGATCCAACGACTGCAATTGCTCAAAACTGAGGACATCCTCCGCGCATCCTGAATACGTATAGGGAGAGGGTCCCAAGCATAAAGTTGGCTTTCCGAGAGCGCCGGCCTCAAGGATCGTGTTGCTGCCGTTGAGAACCACCAGGTCACTTAGTCTGATCAGGTCTCTTGTATTGACAGAGCTACCACTTTCGTAGAAGTAAATTCCATGCTTATTGCACCACTCCATGTAGTGTTCGATACATTTTTTCGCATCACTCCGTCCAAAGGATACCGCCCATGAAGGGTGAAACCGAACCACACAATCAGCGGGCGATATTTTCTCTTGGTCGAAGAGAAGGTCTAAGGCATCCGTATTGTCAGACCAAGGAGTTTTCCAATCAGGGTGCCCAAGCAGTTCGTTTTTGGAGCTTGGGCATATCAGTATCTTGCGATTTGATTTGATAGGCCATTGCGTAACGTCTGACGGAGACTCATTGTAACGCTTCCACTCCAACGAATTCTCTCCACGAAACCTTTGCGCCAGAAGCTTGCTCGCAATCAACAGTTGACTTGAGGTCAAGGGCTTGTCGGAAAACTCTTTGTTGATACGATGAATGTTTTTAAGTGAGGAACAATTTTCATTGAGGTTCAGTATCAAGCCATGTCCGAACAGTGGCCGCTCATGAGTTATACAAGGCACTGACAACTGCTTGCAGGCTTCAAACGCGGCGCGCGTAATATCCATTCTGCCGTTGAACAAGAATACCGCATCTATTTTGTTAGCATGAATCCATTTCTGTACCGCCCTGTAAGCGATCTCAACGGACGGAATCAGCCGTTCCTGGTATTCAAGAACATCTTCGCCTTGTCGTTGCTCATCCGACTCAATCCTGGCCAGCGTGTAGGAGCTGGATTCCACAAGCGACCGGGAAGAAATCGACAAGCTCGATTCATCACCATCGTTATACTTTCGAATGGATTCTGTCCGATCAAAATCGAAACTGGACAATGCACCCAGCGAGCATTTTATACACTCGGATCGACCGGCCCCCTTTACCTCCCGAAGATAACAATTGGGTATGGAAGACTTGCAATCCAGTGAATAAGTGTTGTGGCCTTCTGAATCGATAATCTGCCGCAAAAATTCCGCATGATGACCATGCGGTCGGTAGGGGTAAAAATTAATAAAACCAAAATTCATTTAGAATTCCCAAAGCCAATTTTCAAGGTGAAAATTAAGAAAAAGTAGGAGAACAGTATAAAAATGTAAAAATTGAAGAAGACAAAATTTATAGAGCTCAACAACGGCGACAGCAAGAGCGTTGAAATCACGAACAGTATTAAAATGAACGGAAAATCAGCACGACCTTTCAAAAAGGAGGCGACGATTGCACCAAACAAATATATCGCAGCTAAAAAAAACCCTCCTAAAAGCAAACCTAAAACACCAAAATCATAATATAGTCCGCCAGGTAAAGACAAAAATAGCTCATAATAATCATGCTTAAAACCTGACAAGTCTATGGGCAGAAATTTTGACAATAAAAATAGTACCGCATAAAAAGAAGCATTACCGGCGCCGGAGCCATTCAGAACAGCATCAGAGCTTACAAAGAAAGGGTGGACTAGATAACCGATAACCAGCAATAGAAAATTCCAATAATCACCGATTCCAGAGGGCTCACTGAATGCGGAAAAATCCTTACTAAACCCAAGATGCACAATTAATTTTGTTGCATATGAATAGGAATCAAGCCCCGAAAGCTCTGCGCGAAGGACAAAAACGTAAACCCCAAAAAATCCCAAAGACAAAATCCCAACCAGAGAATAAAAAGAGCTTTTTAGTGACATACTGTAGCGAGAAAAATAAATCCACGTAGCGAAACTAATCACTACAAAACAAAGAATCGGGGTTCGCCCACCAAGAAGATAGCTCGACAAGGTCGCAATTGAAAAAGAAAAAACGAAGACCCAAAAACGATATTCACTGCGTGATATCATATAATAAGCAGGAACGATACAAAAACATTGAAAAATATTGCCAGCCAAGCTAAATACTGAAGATACTCCTCCATCACCCTGCGACATTATGTTTCTTGCTTCTGCCGGAGAAACTAAAAATGGATTAATACCACGAAACATTACACGATCGACTACGATAAAAACAAGCCCGAGAAAACCTAAAAAAATCGGCACCCAGTAGACATATGAACTCGGATATCTTCTCAGATTAACATAACCAAGTTCACCAAACCTTGAAAAGAACGACAAACCAAATATTACAGAAAGGGCATAGGTTGTTATCAATATGAATAGAACAACGAATCCGTAAAAAACTCCTGCATCACTGTCGAAAGGGAAAAGAATAGCAGCTAACGAATAGATACTTATGCAGGCAATGATCACTAAATTTGCTCTAACATCATAACTCATGCTTGAGGCCACAAATAAGAAAACCGTCATCGACAACAAGATTTTTTTCGGTTACAGATCGATACTGATCAGACGGATAATTTACGGTACCAGTGATGCCGTCGGATTCGAAGATTTCTTTTGACAAATTCTTTGGCGTGTAACGATCTAAAATTGAATCCGGCTGATCGTCGAAAATCTCGCCAAGACTCACTGAATTCACCCAGAATCCAGGGCCTTTATTCTCTACAGTAACATACCGATCCAAGTAGAGGAGCGTGAGGTTAATTTTCTTATTTTCAACTTGAACCGTTATATTTTTAACTTTATTGTTAGCAACTGCTGACGCAACCGGCCCATAAGTAGACGACTTTTTTTCCAAAGAAAAGTCAAAATCTCGAATTTTGGAATACACAGGGCTCTCCTGTATAAAAATCTAACAACTACCGTGTTCAGACTCACGCAATCAAAAAAAGGATTTCAAAAACGAACAGCAAACCTCTTCGTTCTCATTATTTAGCCTTCGGATATATCATCTTTTAACTCGCCACCTACTCTATATCCAGACTCAATAGCGCAATTGAAAATTCTGTTTTGATAATTTATCAATAAATCTATCAGGCAAAGCGGCATCTCATCCTTTCCGAGCTGTTTTGCATCAACCGAAACAGGGCCCCATATTCCTCAAATTAATCGCCAAAGGTATATTTATCTGATACTATCAACTCTGCCAGCGCAAAATCCAAGGCCGTGTCAATGTCTACAGAATTGACCTGACTCATTATATAAGCACGGGACTCAACGTTTTCGCTGTACAAAGTCTCTAACTGCATTGCGACAGACACCCTGCAAAAATAAATCGCTCCGTTTAGCCGATAATATACTTCCTGATCCTGTGAGCGCAGGTTTTGGCCTGGTCGAATAAAGCCTTTTAAGCTTCCCTTGGGACCAAGCCTATTACAAAGCTGGAACGGATGCTCCATTTCACATACCGAAACTACAGCATCCAAGCCCTCCTCCATTAGCATTCTTTCAGCATTACGAATGTCTTGCGCCGTACGCAGCGGAGAAGTCGGCTGTAACAGACAAACGTAGTCCGGATAAAATCCTTCGGCTATGCCAGTCGTTTTTATAAAGTGTTCCAGAGCACTAGCGGTAGTAGAGTTATCCTGTGAATGCGCCTCAGGTCGCAGGAAAGGTACTTCAGCACCATTTGCCCGAGCTAATTTTGCTATTTCCTCACTGTCTGTACTTACACAAATCCGATCAAACACCCGACTGTCAATGGCCGCCTCGATCGTCCACTGAATCAAGGGTTTGCCCCCTAGATGTTTTACATTTTTCCCCGGCAAGCGTTTACTTCCGCCCCTTGCGGGGATGACAGCCAGCTTCATAAATAATCCACTTCTTTTTGTGCTTTCTTGAAGTCATCCATTTTGCCGATATCCAGCCAGTATTCGTGCACCGGAAACATTGCGACCTTTTTAGCGAGATCAATCTGTTTTTCAAGCAAGCTGGGCATGTCGATAGGCTCGCCCACATTGACAGACGCTACTAACTCCGGTGAAACAACATAAATGCCGGCGTTAATGAAGCATTTCTGAACCGGCTTCTCTTCCATGCTCTGAATATACGTGCCGTCTGTTTGAACAACGCCATAGGGAACTCTGTGTTCGTATTCACGCACGCACATAGTTGCAACACTGTCATGCTCAAGATGGAAATCAAGCAGGCCACGGAAATTCACTGTGGTTAGCAGATCGCCGTTCATCATGATCAACGGACAGTCAATCTTCTCCTTTGGAAGCAACCCCAGTGCACCACCTGTACCGAGCGGCTCCTCTTCATGGACATACTCGATATGTACGCCCCACTGGGAGCCGTCTCCAAAGTAATCCCGTATCATCTCAGGCAAATAATGAGTTGAAATAAAGAATCGGTAGAAGCCGGCCTTCGCAAGGCTTTCGAGAATTAGTTCAAGAATCGGCTTGTCTCCTACCTTCAACAGCGGCTTGGGGCACTCGTCAGTCAAAGGTTTCAATCGCGTTCCGAAACCGCCAGCCATCAAGAAGACCGGGTTTTCGACTGTCCTCCGTTCCATAAGCCCGTGCAGCGTCTCAAGGCCAACTACATGCCCGCCAGAATCGAGCAAAGGTATCTGGAGTAATTCGAGGTCTTCCATTACCGAAAGAATCTTGTCTTTCGACCAGCCGATCTCAGCCACGTGCGGCGAAGCGCACATTACATCCTTCACTGGGGCGTTGAGCGGAATGTGCTTTAACAGAGCACGGCGAATATCGCCGTCTGTGAGCGTTCCCACCAGTTTGTTGGTCTCCTCCACGATCAACGCAATTCGCAGACCGCCTCTATCGAGAACTGAAATGGCGTCTTCCAGCGGTAGATCCGGCTGAATGAGGATGTTCTGCCATTTTTTCATGTGTCGTGTGTTCCGTTATTGAATAGAGTAAGTGTTCCGCGGACTTAAAGGATGTCTTTGGATGTCAAAGAGCCCGCTCTGATAAAGGTCCCAGCAGCCAACGTGACTCCCTGAGTGATGATCGCGCCCGCTCCAATAAAGCTGCCTGCACCCACCCGCACGTCCCCGCAGACTGTAGCACCGGGTGCCAGATGACAGTGTTCACCCAGCAAGGAATCATGGTCGACTGAACTACGAGTGTTTATGATCGTATTGACGCCAATCTTGGCGCCCGGCTGTACTACACAGCCTGCACCAAGCTGAGCACCGTCGCCTATCAAGGCTCGATTGGATAACCAAGCAAAAGGATGCACAAGCGGGGGGAATCGAAAGCCCAATTGTGTAAAGCGCTCAAAAACAGCCTGGCGGACGCGGCTCCCTGGCATCATTCCAATTCCGTTTAGCAAGAAGACCGTTTGAGGGTTTAAATCACAAAGGTACTCATCGCCACCCAGAATCTTCAGACTGCCCCAGAGCTGATCGCTTGTCGCCTGAAATTTTGGATCGCAGACGCCGAGAATATTGGCACCGGACAGCTCGGCGAGCTCCTGAACAACCCTCGCGTGTCCGCCAGCTCCAATTAAGATGCAGTCTTTTAATTGGACTTCAGGTGCTGCCGCAACGGTCACTCAGGTACGTCCCCTTTGGCGTGAGTTCTTGAAGAGGTTGTTCCCACCAAATCCCATAGGCCCATAGGAGAAATACCCCGCCCGCAACGGGCAGTAGACAACGCGCTCCGTGGGATCTTCTCGCCCAATTCAACTGGCTCCCGAAAGATCACCTGCTGCCGCGCAGCCTTTCGAGTATCCCATTCGCTGAGCTGAGGCTTTTTCACTCCGTCGCCGAGAGCCTCCTCTACTTCCCGTATGGTGCTTACCAAATTGGCAAGCTCATCCGGCTCAAGAGAAGCTCTGTGGTCCGGGCCCGGCAATGTGCGGTCCAGAGTGAAGTGTTTTTCGATTATGGAAGCCCCCAGTGCTACCGCGGCTGTTGGTATGACGAGTCCCTGCGTGTGGTCAGAGTAGCCAACAGGCAGACCGAACGTACTCGCAAGGGTTCCCATTGCCTTAAGGTTTACCTCTCGAATCGGCGTGGGATATTGAGAAGTACAGTGAAGTAAGGAAACTCTTCCCTGCAAGGACGCCTGCGCTTCCGAATTGCTCCAAAAACGCCATACATCTTCAAGAGATTCTGGCTCTGACTGATGAGCATAACCAAATGCAACAACAGCAAGAGCCTGCTCAATTTCACTCAGTGTGGCCATGCCCGTGGAAATAATAAGTTCCTTGCCCGTTTGAGCAAATGCCAGCAACAGAGGGCCATTGGTTATCTCTCCGGAGGGGATTTTGTAGAACGGCAAATCCATTGTTTGCAAAAATGCCAGGCTTTCAAGGTCAAAGGCCGTCGATATAAACGTAATGCCCAATTCATTAGAGTAGCGCTGTAGGTCGAAGTGCCAATCTGTGGGCAGTTCCAGTTTTTTTAACATAGCAAACTGGCTTTCGAGCGCATCGGTGGTCACTTGTTGATATCTGGCCTTTGGAGCTGTGAGAGCAGCGAGCCGTTCCGCGTTGAAGGTCTGGAATTTTACCGCGTCGGCACCGGACTCCGCCGCCACTTTAACCAGCTCGAAGGCCATATCACGGTCGCCGTTATGATTGACTCCGGCTTCTGCAATTACTCTTACCATTCAAATCATTCCTCGTGGGCCCACGAAATGTCATGAAAGCGTTTCGCTCCATTGGCCCGCTGACTTTTCAAAATGTCGATAATCTTCGTCGACGTATCACCACTGCCATAGGGATTATCGCAAACCTCTGAAGCCTTCTTGGCGGAAGGTGAAAGTGCCTGCTGGAGAGCCGCAATGATGTCATCCCGGGATGTTCCAGAATGAATGACGGAGTCTGCTGCAAGCCTTCCTTTTTGACGCACCCCAATATTCACCGTAGGTCTCTTAAGAGAGGGCACCTCAATGACACCACTGGAAGAGTTGCCGATCACTCCGTCGCTAAGGTCAACCGCGCTCAGGTAGCACTGCATACCAAGGGAGGGTACCGCGAACACTCTGTCGGGGTGCGCAGTCGCGAATTGTTCGAGCATTTGAATCAAACGGTGCCCGCCATTGTCGGAATTGGGATAGGTAAGCAAAACCTGATGGTCCGGAAATTCGTCAAAGGCTGACAAGAGGTTTCGGAAGGTATCTTCGCTATCCTCATTCCCCGCAGTTACCGGATGATACGTCACGAGGAAAAACGGTTGTTTGAGATCGGTCTGAAATTTCTGGTTAATGGTGCTTAACGGAACACGCGGGACCGTGCAGATATTCTCAATTCCCAATGCTCCAACGTTCCAGACGCGCTCGGGGTCTTCGCCCATCTGAATGACCCGTAGTCTGTATTCGTCCGACGCGACAAAATGAAAATGAGACAGTTTGGTAATCGCATGTCGGATCGGGTCATCATACGCGCCCTCCGTTAGCTCTCCCCCATGGAGGTGAGCAATTGGAACGCGCATCACCGCAGCCACTTGAGCAATTGCAAGCGCCTCATAGCGATCACCCAGAATTACCAGGCAATCAGGTTGGAGGCGCTCCAACGCATCTGCAAACCCGAGGACCCCAACCCCCATAGATTTTGCAACGCCACAGCTGGTGTCAGATGCCAGCAACATTTCTACCTTCGCATCGATTGTAAACCCATCGTCCTCTATCGTTCGCCAGGTCTCTCCAAACTGAGGTGAAAGATGCATACCGCTCACGATCAACTGCAAATGCAGCTCTGATTGCTGCTGCAGTTTCCTGAGCAAGGGGTACAGCAGGCCATATTCTGCCCGGGTTCCGGTGAATACTGCGATCTTTTTCATTTCTGAACCGGCTTCACGCTGCTGGGAAGGTTAACCAAGCGCTCGGCTATGCTCCTTGAGATTCGAAGATCTCCCCGAGTGCAATGGGCGTACATTGGCAGATCGCACATGAGTTGCCAGACGGGGCGGGTCATTACGTTGCTGGAATTAGTAAGCTCAAGCAGGTGATCTCTTGATGACTGGTCCGGACAGAGCACCGCGTTCAACCAGAAGTTGCTCCTGCATCCATCCGGCTCGTCTACAAACTGAAACTCAGTATCTTTGAGGAGCTGTCTATACTCCCCTGCCAGGTTTCTCTTTTCAGCCAAAAACCCCGGTAATTGCTCCATTTGGGCTACACCCAACGCAGCATTAATGTTCGGCAACCGATAGTTGAAACCGACCTCATCATGAACATATTCATAGGGATGCGGCTTTTTGGCGGTTGTAGTGAGATGCTTGGCTCGCCGGCCTGTTTCTGCATCACAGAGAATCATGCCACCACCACCGGTAGTAATGATCTTGTTTCCGTTAAAGCTCACCGCCGCCAGTTTACCGAAGGAGCCGGTGTGACGGCCGTTGTAAAAGCTTCCCAGCGATTCTGCGGCATCCTCAACCAAAGGAATACCCCATTCTTCACACACGCGCACGAGTCCGGCGAGGTCGGCCGGGTGGCCGAAAGTGTGCATCGGCATACATGCCGAAATTTTCCGGCCAGAGGCGCGATCAACACACTCCTCCGACTCATTCACGCTGGCGAACTGCTCTAGCCAGCTTTCCAAAGCAGCAGGACTGAGCCCGAGGGTAGCCTCATCCACATCAATGAACAGCGGTTCTGCATTGCAGTAGCGTATGGCGTTACACGTGGCGACGAAGGTCAGCGCCTGAGTAATTACAAGGTCCCCCGGTGAAACACCGGCCAATCGGAGGCTAACGTGGAGTGCTGCGGTTCCATTTACTGTAGCGACAGCTGCTTCTGTGCCAGTGTAAGCAGCCATATCCTGTTCAAAGCGATTAACAAACTCCCCAACACTGGAAACAAATGTTGAATCGATTGTGCTGGCGACATAAGCCTTCTCGCTCCCCTTGAACACCGGCGCGTGCAGCGGAATGAATTCGTTGGTTCCATAGTGGTGCTTCACGAATTCAATAAGCCGATTAACCGACACTTCAGACATTATAAATCCCAGCCTTGTAGTGCTTCAGATTCTCCGGGTTTGTAAACCATTCCACGGTTTTCCTCAAACCATCTTCTATAGAGTGCTCAGGCGCGAAGCCAGTCAGTTCACGAATCTTGGAGTTCTCACCCCATAGACGGAACACCTCCGATTTTCCCGGGCGAATTCGCTGTTCATCGGTAATGAATTCGACATCGCTTTGCATAATCTCGCGAATCAGCTTCAGGGTGTCGCCAACAGAGATCTCGAAGTTTGAGGCAATGTTGACCGTTTCACCGATTGTTTTTTCAGAGTTCGCCAGCGCCAGAAAGCCCCGGCAGGTGTCCTCTACATAATTGAAATCCCTGGTGGGCGATACATCTCCGAGCTTGATTGATTTCTGGCCAGCAGCAATCTGGGTGATAATCGTGGGAATCACCGCTCTGGCGGACTGCCGTGGACCATAAGTGTTAAATGGGCGGGCGACAGTCAGCGGCAGGTCAAACGCATTATAGAAACTCATCGCCATCGCATCAGCGGCAATCTTGGATGCACTGTAGGGAGATTGCGGCTGAACCGGGTGTTTCTCATCAATCGGAACATACTGGGCAGTGCCATACACTTCACTGGTGGAGGTGTGAATAACTCGTTTCACACCATTTTCAAGCGCTGCCTGGCAAATATTCAGCGTTCCTTTGATGTTAGTGTCTACATAACTATCCGGTGCTACATATGAGTAGGGAATCGCAATCAATGCAGCCAGATGGTAAACAATATCTACACCCTTGGTGATGTGTTTGCAGTAATGCGGGTCACGAACATCGCCGTTTAGTACCTCTATCTCGCCTAAGCAATCGATACTCTCGAGCCACCCCCAGTAATTGAAGGAGTTATACTGAGATAGAGCCTTTACTTTATAGCCCTCTCGAACAAGAAGTTCAGTGAGATGAGACCCGATAAATCCATCAGCTCCAGTTACCAAGACAGTTTCTTTCATCATAATAAGGATCCAATTCCAAGATTACAGAGGCAAGCTTTATGCGAGTAGAAGTTCTCTGCGCGTAGCGAGCCATTTCCAATATTTAAGGGCTGTTGCAGTAGCGCTCCCAACAAGCATCGCAACCGTGACAGCCCAATATTCAGAGTGAAAGGCCACTAGAAATAGCGTCAGTGCCGCAACTATTAACCCCGCAACATTTGCTGCAATGATGCTGCGATCCCTTGTCGTAGTGTAGAGCCCATACTGAAATACATAGCCAATAATAAAAATGGCCATTGCAACGATCACTGCTGCGAATAAAGGAAGGTTTTCAGCGTAGACTCTTTCCTCGAGGAGAGGAAATATTGTAATTCCCGCCATCACGGCACCGGCCGTCAAAACCACGAGCCACAGGACCGACTGCCTTGCCAACTTTCGGTACGACACCTGAAACTCTCCAAGATTTTTCTCTTTGTAGGCCTTCATCATTCTCGGGTAGTAGAAAACAAAGACACCTGACTCCATAAAAGAGAGCATCGCGGAGGCAACTCCCATGTAGACACTGTACGCACCCAGAAGCGCTAATCCGTTCAGCGACTCGAAAGCATAACGATCGAAAGTAAACAAAGACCTGACGGCAACTGAAGATAAAAGCAAGGGGACCGCAATGATCACACCGTTTCTTACCCAGCGCCAATCCAGTCTAGAGAATGCCCCCGTCCAGTCGAGTTTCAAAAGTGGCCACACACCAAAAAGTATGCTGCTGAAAGTACCGATAATCCAGAACAGCAGTAGATCAGAAATGTTTCTGAATTCCGGGTCCATCCACATGGCGAATGTGAAGCATATCGCCCAGAGTGCCTGCTTTATAAAGATGATCAGGGTTGCCAACAAGGGCTTTTCAATCGCAACCAGCAGACGCATCAATTCGGTTGAAAGATGCTCCAGAACGACCAGAAAGACAAAAGATGCCATCAATGTCCAGGGGAGCATTCCCATCAAGAATAGAATGCTTGAGGCTGGCAGGATGACAAGATACATCAGGCAAAAAAAAGCTAATTGACTAGTTAACAAACCTGACCATTCGGACTTTGGCCTCGCCACCAAGTCGCGGGTACTGTAGGTATAGAACTCGAAACCCACAAAATAAATGGAATAGAAAACGGTAACTGTAATCAGGCCGTACAGCCCGACTTTCTCGGGTGGTAGAAACACGGCCAACAATAGAATAAAGGCGAATTTTACCGCTAATGTCAAAGCCCTGAGGCTCAGATTGAGCAGACGGATCCTCATGCGCTCTGAGCGGTCTCATTGACCGTCTTTCTGGATCCATTCGCTACGAAAAAATACGCAAAAACCATAACGACGCCCAGCATCGCCCCTACCATCACCGAAAGCAAAATGATTAGACCACGTTTTGGCTCACTCTTCTCCTCAGGAATAACGGCAGGATCGACGGTCTCAAATACATATTCTTTCTGAGCATTTGCCAACATCACAGTGCGGGTTTCACTCTCGATTAACTGGTAAAACACCTGCTGCATTCCTGCAACGTTCGTATCATTCAATTTGTCTTCGAGATAGGAAATCCTCGCGTTCGATTCAGCGACATCTTTGCGACGCATGTGCTCATTGATATCCGCAACCAGCCACTCAGCCCATTGCTGCGAAGCTATCGGAGATAAACTTCTCACCGTTAAGGTGATCATTCCATTGTCTTTATTTTCGCTGACACCGATATGCTCCTCCTTAAAGACTTTCACAAGCTCCCAGTCAGTGGGTTTGAACGTTTTTCCTGATTCATTGACGAGCCACTTGTCGGCGTCAGGATCGTACACATCTCTGTCGTAGATCCAGGATTTACTGGTTTCACTCCAGCCGGAGGTACCGAGCAGGGGTACTTCAAGATTGTGACGCCTTACAAAATCATTAAGAAACACCCTAGATTGCAATATCTCTTTTGCAATTACTGTCTGATTGGAACTCCCACTACCAATGTTTATTCCAGCTAGGCTGGCCAAACCACCTAGCTGCCCGCTGACACCGCTCAAGGACCCTTCCTCGTTCGTAGGCGCCAGCAAAACGCTGGACTGATATATGTTTGGCTTGTTAAGGGCATAGGCAATGCCTGCAGCGGCAAAGACCAGAGTAACCGCCAGGATAAACCACTTACCTGCCCAAAGCGTTGCAAAGACGACGCGAAGGTCGATTTCCTCATCTCCGCGCGAACGGGCCTCCGGCACCTCCTTCAATCTTTCATAACCAGTCATTAGAGATTCCCCACTGCTGCAGCACCCAGAGCCATCTGGTAAACGATCTGGCTTACATTGGACCACAGCTCAAGCTGATTCAGACGGTCCACGTCAATCGGCATGATAATCGTATCCCCCGGTTCCAACTGCTGACTCCGGCTTCCGAACCATCGGCTTTTCTCAGGAAGCAGTACCGACCCATCTGCCTTTACAACGTAAACCCGGCTCTCATCTGCCTGGCGCGTCGGCCCGCCGGACCGATCAAGGTAGTCGTCTACGGTTAGGCCAGCTTGGTGCAGGTGGCTGGTGGGGAACTGGACTTCACCGAATACGGTAACGGACTGGGGAATTGTCGGAACGGTGAGCGTATCGCCATCCTGAAGGCGGATCGCCTGGTAGCCA
>LULX01000142.1_pt1 | contig 22289 bp, 19 predicted proteins | sample 729511 | NCBI WGS metagenome assembly LULX01 (sample SAMN03860278, study PRJNA289734) | marine metagenome | biome: seawater column; feature: ocean; material: water; isolation source: Red Sea water column Station 91 - depth 500m | place: Saudi Arabia: Red Sea | collected 2011-10-15 | depth 500 m
ACATAAAGAAAACGGTACCCATCCACATCAAACATAGACTGATTTTCTGAAAAGAAAGGTCTTTTATCAGAGTAGAAGGTCTCCATCGCGGAGAAATTAATTACCACATCATCACTTTCCACTTGGCCAAAATCAGGATTGATCGCAATATTTAACTGGCTCCCAGAATCTATCTTCCAGAAAATCTCTGCCCCAGTTTTTACGTCATTATCATCTGAAGTTCTTTCATTAGAAGCTGTGACATAAGGGAAAAAATCTAAGCTCGAACTATCAAAATTCTTTACGTAAAGATCATTTAAAGTTGAAATAAATCTGGACCTTGTGGGATTCGATTTAATAGTCGCAAAAGCTTTAGATATTTCCAAAGACATTCGCCAAAAACTAATTCTTATTTTTCTTAAATCTCCTTCTTGCACCTTCATTGGGGCAACAGTCCAAGGTATAAAAAACTCTGCAAACCAGACATCGTCACCTATTGAGGTCTTTGCCACCCAATCTGCGTCCCAGTCCTTCTTTTGCTCATTTTCGTTTCTATAAACCGCATCCCATAAGGACCCTCCTAGAGATACAGTAAACGAGTAAGCCATTAATGCATCCCCGTCAAAATCCACAGTCAGTCCTACTTTATCTGCATTGGCATTATCAGCATCTCTTTCATGCTGTTGGGATCGCATCGTCTCAGCGGGTTGGTAATTAATATAGCCTACATACAAACCATCTTCAGTTTCGTAAACTTTTACTACAGTTTTCTGTTCTGGCTCTTCAAGTGTGAAAGGCCCAACTTGATAAAATTTACTTATCTCTTGAGCAGATCTCCATTCTTCTTCGTCTAACTTTCCGTCCACTTCTATGGTGGAAAAAAGAAAACTGCTGAAAAGAAGAGTGGGGATTAAGAAAATAGTTCTAAATATAACCATCCCTGATGTCATTCATTCCTCTGTTAGAATTGATTCTTCAATTTTACAGTAAAATTTTCCTATTAGAATCTGTATCTCACCTTAACAGTAAAGTTATCCGCCTGAGGATCATTCCAAGGACGTTTATACAACTTGTCTAAACTGTCCTCTTCATCGAGTTCAACTATTCTTCCTCCCTTGGTGTAGACCACATAAAGATAAGCCAAAGGTAGAATTTCATAACGGTACCTAATTTGGAAAGCTAAATCACTCAAACTAAAGGGTGGAAGTACCATTTCAATGGGATTTAGAGATCCTGTTGCATCGCCAAGATAAGCGCCTGGTTGCCTGGCTGTGAAAGCTACCATTTGAGCTTTCATTCTTAATTCATGCTTATCCCCTCCAAACCAATTCATTGACGCAATTGTGGTTCTTTGTTTTTGTTTATAAATTCCTAACAAATTATCTTCAATCCAATTTAGCCAATCGTCTTCCTTGCTGTGTTGATACATCAAGCTGAGACTTAGATTATCTCGAGGAGTAAAGTCGGCCATAGCCATATAAGAAGTTTTAAAACCTAATGCTGAAAAGCTCCATTGCGATCCTTTTTCTCTTTTAACCTCTAAGATATATTTAAAGAAATCTGTAGAAGGGCCCATGAATTGCAACTTAGTTCCATAATTCTTAGGTTTTTTGATATAGGGGGAGATCAAGCTACCTCGGGTTATCCAGAAATCTTTGCTAGGAGTTCTATAAAAATTTGTGAATTCAATGTTAGAGGTATTTCTAAAAGTGCTCTTGTAGGACAAATAGGTGGATTGACTTGATTTATCTAAGTCTGCATTGCTCTCAAACGAATAGCCCACTTCAAATTCATTGGAAAGAAAAATAGATGACTCGTCATAGTCCGAAAACTTTAAGCCATTCTGGCTGCCCAGGAAAAGCCAATCATTTGATATTTGATAACCCATATCCGTTATATCCAATTCTTTTCCAAAAAAGAAGATTCCCATATCATGCCATCTCCCCTTTCTAGGCGAAGCCGTTAGTCTAAATCTAAATGCTTCTCCTGATTTCTTGGTTTCGTCTAGGCCTTGCTCAATATTTGAACTAATAAAAACAGTGTCTACCCTCACTTTATCGGTAGGTCTATAGGTCAAATCAATTGAATGGACTTTAGCTCCTCTATCCAGAACCGGTCTTTCTGTGTATGTCCCCAGATAACCCAAGGAATAATTATCAGAATTCTTTCTAGCCCTTATTGCATAAAAATCATTTCCTTGACTGTATTGTTCGTCGGCTTCAGAAGCACTTAGAAAACCAAAGTCAATGGACTCGCCTTGCTGTGTATACCTTATGGCATAGTCAATGTCGGTAATGCCTTCTTGAGTTGCCTCGCACATATTTTTTAACGAATCAGTGTATTTAGAGCAATTGTAATCTGGAGCAGACCCAATTCTCCTTGTGTTTATGATGTAAAAGAATCTATAGCCTTTCACATCAAACAAAGAGTGATTTTCTGAAAAGAAAGGCCTTTTATCTGAATAAAAGGTTTCACTTTGAGAGAAGTTAACCACAAGCTCATCGCTTTCAACTTGTCCAAAATCAGGATTTAAAGCTACGTTTAGTTGTTTACCCGAATCAATCTTCCAAAATATCTCTGCTCCGACCTTGTTCTCTTGATCTTCTTTAATTCTGTCTTCAGTAACATTGATGTACGGGAAAAAATCTAATTTCGAAACGCTGTAGTTTTTAAAGTCGTATTCATGGAAAAGAGACATAAATTTCTCTTGCCTTGGGTTGCCTTTTATTGATGTATTGACCCTCCATTCAGCAGCTACCATTCTCCAAAAAGATAATTTAACGGTTCTAACTTCTCCTTTCTGTGTCTTCATGGGAGCTATACTCCAAGGAATAAACATTTCAATAAACCACGCGTCTCCTTCAATATGAGTAGCTGAATCCCAATCAGCATCCCAGTCATAGTTAGCTTCGTTCTCATTTCTATAGATGCCATCGCTTATAGAGCCTCCGGCAGAAACAGTGAAGCCATAAGCGGTAAGACCATCACCATCAAAATCTATCGCTAAGCCTGCTTTATCAGCATTTGCCATTTCATCATCTCTTTCATGCTTATTCGCACGTATTGATTCTCTTGGCTGCTCATTAATAAAACCAAAATACATTCCTTTCTCATCCTGTTGAACTAGAACTTTCTGAAAATGCTTAGGTTCCGCTAAAGAAAACGGCATTGATTCATAATATTTGGTCCACTCTCTGGCAGAAGACCAATCCTCATCATCTAAAACACCGTCAATCTTGATATCCAGTGAATAAACTGGCAATGCGATAAATAAAGAGAATGTTAAGGCTAGGCAGGAAAAAGGACTTAGCTTCCTATGCAAGGTATTTACTCCTAAAAATGAGGGGCTATTCTAAGGATAGAATGAAGAAATACAAGCAATCAATGTATCCATCCTGATATATAAAAAATAGTTTGGTTAAAAAATTATTTTTAGAATCTATACCGTAATTTCACAGTAAAAGTATCAGTCTGAGGATCTTCCCAAGGGCGTTTATAGATTTTTCTTAAACTATCTTCTTCATCTATTCCCACTACTCTTCCGCCTTTGGTGTAAACCACATAGAGATAAGAAAGTGGCATCAATTCATATCTATAGCGAATTTGGAAAGCCAGATCGCTTAATGTTATAGGAGGTACGGCAATCTTTTTTGGAGAAATATTTAGATTTCCAAACTGATCTGCTAAAAAAGGCATTGGATTTCTTGCCGTAAAAGCTACCATTTGTGCTTTGACTCTTAACTCATGTTTTTCGCCTTTAAACCAATTAAGACCTGCTACTGTGACTCTCTGCTTCATGTCGTAAGTGGCTAATAAATTTTCCTGAATCCAATTTAACCAATCATCCTCTTCGTGTTCTTGGTAAAACACAGACAAAGATAAAGATTCAGAAGGAGATACCTCTAAAAAGAAATCATACATGGTAGTCCAGCCCAAACCCGGCATGTATTCTTCCCCTTTTCTTCGATTGAAATGAAACATGTACTGAAAAAATTCTCGCGAAGGGCCCATGTACTCAAATTCATAACCATATCCTGTGGGCATGTTTACAAAAGGAGCTTGCTCATATTTTCTTGTAATTAAAGTGTCCCTTCCACTCAATCTGTAAAAAGTTTTTAATGTAGCCTGCGAAGAACTCTTAAATCCATTCGTCAGCGTTAGTGAAATTGGTGGAGTCTCTTTATTACCCTTACTATCAGTTTCATAAGTAAAATCTAATTGGTACCTTCTTTCTCTAGTCAAAGAAGTTTCAGGGAACTCAGGTTGCTTCCATTCAAACCTTCCTGAAAAAAAGGCCTGATCATTTCTAAATAAATACCCCATATCACTCAAATCTATTTTTTCATCGAAGTACCAAATCCCCAAGCCTCCTGAAAATGTTTTAGAAGGCGTATAACCGTATCCGACCCTAAATCCATACCCATCTTGATCATCCACCTTGGAATTCATTAAAACTCCACTTACCCTGAGATCTTCAGAAGCCCAATACTCAAAATCAGCAGTGTGTACAGTTGCTTCTCGATTTAATACAGGCCTTTCAACATAAGTACCCAAATATCCAAATGAAAAGTTTTTATTGGTTTTTCTTAATTTAGTGGCATAAAAATCTCTTCCTTGACTAAAGTTTTCATCTTTTTCGGAAGCTCCTAAGAATCCAAAATCCAGATTCTCAGTTTGTTGGATATAGCGAACAGCCAAGTCTATGTCGGAAGTCCCCTTTTTGCTTGCATTGCACAAGGGGGTTAGGTTAGAAGACAATATGGAACAGTTATAGTCTGGTGCTGCGCCTATGCGTCTAGTGTTAATCACATAGAACATTTCGTAACCCTGAACTTCAAACATAGATTGATTTTCTGCAAAGAAGGGGCGCTTATCAGAGTAATAGGTTTCGGTAGCTGAAAAATTAACAACCAGCTCATCACTCTCAACCTGACCAAAATCTGGATTAAAGGTGGCATTTAGTTGTTTACTTGAATCAATTTTCCAGAAAACTTCGGCGCCCACCTTAGTATCATTCTCTTTCGTTGCCGTATCATCCGATAAGGTTACATAAGGAAAGAAGTCCAACTGGGAAACTTCGTATTTTTTAAAATTCATTACATCAAAGACTGAAAGAAATTTATTTACGTAAGGGCTCCCTTTGCATGTAGCAGATACCTTGTATTCGGCAATCATCATTCTATAAAAACAAAAGCCTATTGTTCGCTCATCTCCTTTTTGAGATTTCATGGAAGTAATTGCCCAAGGGATAAATATCTCTACATACCAGCCAGTATCTGAAATGCTAGTTGCAGATAACCAATCACCATCCCAATCTAAATTTTGTTCATTCTCATTAATAACAGTGCCGTCGTTAATTGAATTTCCTGCATTAACTGAAAACCTATAAGCAGTCTTTCCGTCATTATCAAAATCTAAAGTTACTCCAACTTGATCTCCAACAGGAGGTCTTGCTCCTTGATCTCGTTGATGCTGATTGGCCCTTATAGATTCATTGGATTGAGTGTTTATAAATCCGAAATAGATTCCCTTCTCATCATCTAGTATAAGAACTCTTGTATTTCCTGAAACATCATTTAAAGAAAAAGGGAATACTTCATAGAATTTGTTAATTTCTCTGGCAGTTTGCCATTCTTTTTCTGTTAGCTGTCCGTCTATCAGGATCTCGGAAGAGAGAATTGGAGTGAAAGAAAATAAAAGAAATGGGATAAAAAAGAGATTAGAGAGGGGCTTCCATGCGTAGTTATTTGTCATTTTGATTAGGCCAAATAATTTCCATCTTTATAAAGTAAAGGGTTGAAACTACTTTGATTAAAAACTTCAATGATTTCACCTAAATAAATTGTGTGTGTAGTGCACTCTATCGCCTTAATACAATTACAGAACATATTGGATTGAGAATCTTTGTTGTAAGGAATGTCATCTAACTCTGACCAATTCCCTTCTAAAAATCTTTGTCCTTCCTTCCCTTTAATACTGCATATATCTGCTAGGCTTTCTTGGCCTACAGATAAAATATTAATACAAAACCCCACTTCTTCTTTCATAACATCATGAATGAGAGCTTCATGATTTATACAAACTAACATTGTTGGCGGATCAAGAGATAAAGAAACCGCAGAAGTTGCTGTCATTGCTTGTTTGTTTTCTCCGACTTTTGCAGATATGACTGTAACTGTAGAAGTAATGCCACGCATGGCTAGAAGAAATTTTTTTTTAACTGGGTCAAGGTCCATGTTCCGGCAAATTAGCATGTCTATAACCCTAAATCTACTTTAATTTAAATTAGCTGATATGATTTCAGCATGAGAAGACGTGTTTCTAATGTGAGAATAGTTGCAGGTAAATTCAAAGGATTAAAGATCCCTTTTAAGGCTTCTAGATACATAAGACCGACAACTAATAGAACAAAAGAAACTATTTTTAGTTGGCTGCATAATGAGATCAAAAACTCTAGGTGTTTAGATATGTTTGCTGGAACTGGCAGCTTGGGATTGGAGGCAATCTCAAGAGGAGCATCTTTTGTTTATTTCGCAGAAAAAAATAGAAAAATGTGCGAGGAACTCTACAAAACTATTGTTAAATTAAATATAAGAAAACAGTGTGAGGTCATGACAGTTGATTCATTAAAATTTCCTTTTGAAAAGAAAATAGAAAAACCTCTTGATATTGTTTTTATTGACCCTCCTTTTAGACTGAATTACTTAAAAAAGTCTTTCGCATTAATTGTTGAAAAAGAACTAATAACAGAGGACTCTATTATTTGTACCGAAGTCGAAAAAGAGAAGGAAGTAGAAGAAATGTTTGATGGGTGGAAGTTGATTAAATCTAAAATAGCAGGCCAATCAAGATATTGTCTTCTGCAGAAGAAGTAATGCCTAGAATCTATTTATTTTCGATAATTTTAGCTGTGTTGTTAGCTTTAATATTTGGTGATACTCAGTTCTTATTTAATACAAAACCCGTCATTATTTGGGGGAAAGAGATCAGCCTTAATACTCAAATAATTATCAGTGGTTTGACAGTTTTGATTATCTTAACTTTATTGTTTTTAGGTTTAGTAGAAAAGATAGTTACCCTATTTAAGGAAAGTAAAAGAGCAGAAAAAAAGAAAGAGATGGCAGTAAAGAAATAAGCTTTACTTGCGTTTCATGGATTCAAAAAACTCAGCATTGGTCTTGTAGTCCTTCAGTTTGTCTAGGACCCACTCCATCGCCGCAGTGTCCTCCATTTCATTGAGTAATTTTCTTAGTATAGTTATATGTCTAAGTTCTGCATCTGTTGTGAGTAGATCTTCTCTTCTGGTTCCAGTTCTTCGAATATTGATAGCTGGGAAGACTCGTTTTTCTGCAATCTTTCTATCTAAATTGATTTCTGAATTTCCTGTTCCTTTAAATTCTTCAAAAATTACTTCATCCATTCTTGAACCTGTATCTATGAGAGCAGTAGCAATAATTGTTAGGCTACCTCCGCCTTCAATATTTCTTGCTGCTCCAAAAAATCTTTTAGGCTTTTCAAGGGCATTGGCGTCTACACCTCCGGTTAGAATCTTTCCAGAAGCAGCTTGTGTTGAATTATAGGCTCTGGCTAATCTTGTTATTGAATCTAAAAGAATAACTACATCATGCTTATGTTCGACGAGCCGTCTGGCTTTATTAATAACCATATCCGCTACTTGAACATGTCTCGATGCAGGTTCATCAAAAGTGCTCGCAATGACTTCTCCTTTAACAGACCTGACCATTTCTGTTACCTCTTCTGGTCTTTCATCAACAAGCAAAACCATAATCTTGCATTCTGGATTATTTTTAGCAATTGAGTGAGCCATACTTTGTAACAATAGAGTCTTTCCTGCTTTGGGAGGCGATACTATTAAAGACCTTTGCCCTTTGCCCGTCGGAGCAGTTAAATCTATAACTCGTGCAGAAAGATCTTCCGTACTACCACTTCCTGATTCTAAAACCATTCTTTGATCAGGGAATAGTGGAGTTAAATTTTCAAACGAAACCTTATTCTTGGCTTTATCTGGTTTTTCAAAATTAATTTGTTCTATTTTTAGTATTGCGAAGTATCTTTCACCTTCTTTGGGGGGTCGAATCTTTCCTTGGATAGTGTCCCCTGTTCTCAATCCAAATCTTCTTATCTGACTGGGAGATACATAAATATCATCTGGCCCCGCTAAATATGAAGAATCAGGAGACCTTAAGAAACCAAATCCATCTTGAAGAATTTCCAAAACTCCGCCACCGTCTATATCCTCACCTTGCTTTGCCTTGTTCTTGAGAATACCAAAGACCACATCCTGTCTTTTCATTCGTGAGGCATTATCAAGACCACACTCCTCCCCAAGAGAAATGAGTTCTTGTACAGGTAAAGTTTTTAATTCTGATAGTTGCATCTTAAAAAAATTTCCCGGATTTAGGTGTATCAGGAAAAGATACACAAACCCAATCTACCATCCTATATTGAGGACGTCTAGTTATTTAGATATGAGTTTCTATAAATTCTGTTAATTGTGTTTTGCTTAATGCGCCCACTTGTTGTGCCACTACTTGACCTTCTTTAAAGATTAGTAAGGTCGGGATACTCATAACATTTTGCTTAGCAGCAGACGCTTGATTATTATCTACATCCAATTTTCCAACCTTTAATTTACCTTCAAACTCAGTGGCTATCTCTTCAACGATAGGACCAACCATTTTGCAAGGTCCGCACCAGGTTGCCCAATAATCAACAAGCACAGGTGTTTCTGAAGAAGATACCTCTTCCTCAAAATTATCATCAGTTATGGTGACAACTGTCATATTTTCTCCGTGGAATGAATGATTTGGATGTTCAAAGGGTGGGTCTCGATAAACTTGAAATAAGCATTCTTTCTTATTATGGGGAGTACTATTTTTTTTTCAAGTATATTCTTAAATACTTCAATTAAGTTGTTACTGCACCCGAAGAAGCCGATCCAACCATTTTTGCGTATTTGCGCAACACACCTTGGCTCTCTTCTTTTGGACTTTTCCAATTCTTTTTCCTAACTTCCAGTGTCTCTTCATCAACCTCTAGACTTACTTCATTTTTTTCAGCATCAATTCTTATCTCATCCCCTTCTTCTACTAGAGCTAAGGGCCCACCAAGATGAGCTTCTGGAGATATATGCCCTACAACAAATCCATGAGTTCCACCAGAAAATCTTCCATCTGTTAGAAAAGCTACTTTGTCTCCCAGACCTTTGCCCATAATTGCTGAGGTTGGACTTAGCATTTCTCTCATGCCAGGACCCCCTTTGGGACCTTCATACCTTATGACTACCACATCTCCTTCATTTATCTTACCTTCCATTATGGCCTTCATGGCTTGTTCTTCTGAATCGTAAGGTTTAGCCTTCCCTTTAAATAAAGTACCTTCCTTACCAGATATTTTTGCTACTGCACCTTCTGGGGCTAGATTTCCATAAAGAATTCTTAAATGGCTGTCTTTCTTTACCGGGTCATTAAAGTTTTTAATTATGTTCTGGTCTTTAGAATAATCTTCTACAGAATCTAAATTTTCTTCTAGAGTTTTTCCTGTAACAGTCAGCGCATCTCCGTGCAACAAACCTTCGTTGAAGAGAGTTTTCATTAAAGGAGTAATTCCTCCAATAGCTATAAGCTCTGACATTAAATAATTACCGCTAGGTTTCAAGTCTGCAAGTACAGGTACTTTTTTTCCTATTCTTGTAAAGTCATCAATACTAAGTTCAACTTTAGCTTCATAGGCAATGGCTAGCAGATGTAAAACTGCATTGGTAGAACCTCCTAGAGCTATAACAATGGAAATTGCATTTTCAAATGCCTTTTTAGTTAGCAACTTTCGTGGGGTTAGATTTTGGTTGATTAAATTTGAAAGAGCCTCTCCAGCCTCAACACAATCTTTATTTTTAGAAGACGAAACAGCTTCTTTAGCAGAGCTGTTAGGAAGACTAAGTCCTAAAGCCTCAATAGCTGATGCCATTGTATTAGCTGTATACATTCCTCCACATGCTCCGGGACCCGGTATGGCTTTAGATTCTACTTCCAGAAGTTCAATATCAGAAATCTTACCTTCAGAATGTGCACCTACAGCCTCGAAAACAGAAATTACATCTGTTCTATCCTTTCCAGGTTGGATACTTCCGCCATAAACAAAAATAGCAGGTCTGTCTAATCTTGCCATTGCCATCAAACAACCAGGCATATTTTTATCACATCCTCCTATTGCTAATAAGCCATCAAATCCTTGGCCCTCAACTACTGTTTCAATAGAGTCTGCTATTACTTCTCTGGATACCAGACTGTACCTCATTCCCTTAGTTCCCATTGATATTCCATCAGATACACTAATTGTGTTAAAAATAACTGATTTACATCCAGAACTATTTGCTCCTTGTGCTGCTGCTTCAGCTAACTGATTTATATGCATATTACATGGAGTAACCATGCTCCAAGTTGAAGCTATACCTACTTGAGGTTTTAAGAAATCTTCTTCTTCAAAACCTACCGCTCTCAACATAGCCCTTGATGGAGCTTGCTCAACTCCATCGACTATTTTTGAAGAATACTTTCTGTTCTTATTACTCATTTACCTTCTCAAGATAGATATTTTCTTAAATTGATGCTCTTATTAGTTCTTTAGTGTAATCATTTTTGGGTTCATTGAAAATTTGATCTGCCATTCCTTTCTCAACTATCTTCCCTTCCTTCATTACATAAACGAGATCAGATAATGCCCTAATAACCTTAAGGTCATGACTAATACATAAATAAGAAAGATTATTCTTTTGTTGTAATTCAGACAATAATTTTATGACTTGCATCTGTATAGATACATCAAGAGCAGAAGTAGGTTCGTCTAAAAGAATCAATTTGGGCTTTAAAATGATAGCTCTCGCAATTGCAACTCTTTGCCTTTGCCCACCAGATAACTCATGAGGGAAACGAAGAAAAAAAGAGGAATCCAGTTCTACTTCTTCTAAGGCTTTTGAGATTTTGGAATGTCTTTCCGATTTACTGAGTTCAGATTCATGCACTCTTAGTCCTTCACCAATTATTTCACCAATAGTCTGGCGAGGTGATAATGAACCAAACGGGTCTTGAAAAACAATTTGGAAATCTTTTTTTATAAATCTCTTTGAATTCTCTGATAAAAAATTTAAATCTTTTCCATCAAACTCAATAAATCCTTCAGATTGCTCCAATCCCAGTAAGGCTCTAGCCAAAGATGATTTCCCCGAGCCTGATTCTCCTACCAAACCTGTGGTTCTCCCCTCATGAACTTCAATGGCTGCGTCATTTACTGCAGTTAAATAAAGACTCTTCTTTAAAAAACTCTTCTTTGTTAAATAATTTACTGTTAAACCTTCTGATAAAAGAATTGGCTTCCCTTCACCGCTTATATTGTTTTTTGGAGAAGGTATTGAATCTAAAAGTTGCTTTGTATAAGCATGCTGGGGAGAAGAAAAAACATCAGTAACTACTCCCTTTTCAACTATTTCTCCTTCTTTCATAACTGCAACTTCATCTGCAAACTTTTTTACAATATTGAGATCATGAGTAATGAAAAGTATAGACATTCCCATTTGTACTTGAAGGTCTTTAAGTAACTCAAGTAGGGACTTTTCAACAGTTACATCTAGTGCTGTTGTAGGCTCATCTGCTATCAGCAAATCAGGATCATTAGAAAGAGCCATTGCAATCATGACTCTTTGCCTCTGACCTCCTGAAAGTTGATGCGGATAGGACTCGGCTTTCAGTTGTGGATCTGGAATTTGTACTTTCTTTAATAATTCAATAACTCTATTTCTTGCATCCTTTCTTCGCATTCCTTTATGTACCATCAAAATTTCTTCAATTTGCCTTCCTACTCTTTGGTAGGGATTCAATGAGGTCATTGGTTCTTGAAAAATCATTGAAATAGAATCTCCTCTAACTTTCCTGATCTCACCAGAGCTCATTTCCATAATTTCTTTTCCTTTTAACTTAATAGAAGATTTGTTTGAATGAGAAGCTATCTGGTAAGGGAGTAATTTTAAAATAGATAATGCAGTTACTGATTTTCCTGAACCAGATTCTCCAACTAAAGCTAAAGTCTTTCCTCTTTCAATAGAAAAAGATATTGATCTGACTGCATCAATAGAAAATTCTTTACTAAAGAACTTAACAGTCAAATCTTTAACCTCTAATAAACTTTCTGAGTTGTGTTTCACTGGCTTAATCTCTTATTTCAAAAAAAACTGGAACTCTATTGAATGTTTGAACTGAATTAACACTTTCAAGTATCAGGTCGCACTTTATTCCTTTATTTTTATTCGACATACGTTTTCCCATCAACATAATATGCTCTTTTCCAGGTACTAAGGTTATTTCTGACTTTGGTTCAACTGTTAATAAGTTTAGTTTATTCATGCTTATCATGCCCGAATCTTTAATTACAGTTTGGTGAAATTCTGCTAATAGGTTATTACAAGTTAATCCCTTAATTATTATTTTGTTACCACTAGTATTTTTTAAACTCATATATGCCGCACTAGAGAGAGCACCTTCCAAAGGTTTTTTTAAATAAGCATCTAAAACTACTATTGGAGCTTCTCTTCCAGATTCTGAACAAGAAAAAAAGAACAATAATGAGATAATAGAAACCAAAAAATGATTTCTTCTAGGTTTAAATTCCATATTTACTGTTCTTGCTTAATTGTCTTTAACTTAATTTTCATGCCGACTATATCAGCTAAAGATGAATTCAATAAGGACACGAATGTATTGCTCTTTACGGAAAATGAGATACCTCATCCCGATGAGGTTTATAAACTTCATGCAGCTATTGTTGATCAAAAGACTTCCTTAAGATGGGATATAAAACCAGACAGCTACCTGTATCTAAATAAATTTTCTTTTTTTGATAAACAATTAAATGCTTATCTAAATGCTACTTTTCCGGAGGGGGAAATTCTAGTAGACGAATACTTCGGTAAAGTTGAAGTTTTCTTTGATGCAGTTGAGGTGGTATTGGATATTGGTAAAGAAATTGAAAAAGAAATAACCGTGACCTACCAAGGTTGTAATCAGAAGGGATACTGCTATACGCCTATAAAAAAGAAGCTTGTTATCAAAAAGAGTGGTATTAAAATAATTAACTAGCTACTAGTTTGCACTTTTTACCTATTTAATTAGCATTATTTCCTCTTAATTTCGGTTAAATTCTTATAAAATCGTTTTCTATTGAAGCTATGGCTAATTTTTTAGTACTAAATGGACCTAACTTAAATCTGCTTGGAGAAAGAGAACCGGAGCTTTATGGAGAAACCTCCTTAGATCAAGTTGTAGAAAATTTATCAAAAATTTCAGATAAATCAGGTCATGAATTATCAGATTTTCAAAGTAATGCAGAGCACGAACTTGTTGACTTAATACATAAGGCTAAAGACAACAATGTAAAGTGTATTATTTTTAATCCAGGAGCTTTTACTCACAGCAGCATTGCACTCAGAGATGCTTTAGCAGGAACTGAAATACCTTTTATAGAAGTGCATATCTCAAATATATACAGCCGAGAGGACTTCAGACAAAAGTCTTTCCTATCTGAAATTGCGGTTGGTGTTATTTCCGGTTTAGGAGTTGAGGGGTATGAACTGGCTTTAAAGGTAGCCATAAGTAGATATGGAAATTAGGGAGGTAAGATGGACATAAGAAAAGTAAAAAAATTAATAGAAATGCTTGAATCTTCAGAATTGGAAGAGATTGAGATTGTTGAAGGCGAAGAGTCAGTAAGATTAGTAAAAAATAAAACTGAAACAGTAGTCACTCACCAAGTTCAACCAAATCAACTTGATAAGGTAGAAGAAGAAGAAAGCTCAAAACAATCACAAAAACCAGATCCTTTAATTGAAAATTCTGAAGGAGAAGTGATTACTTCACCTATGGTAGGAACCTTTTATGCTGCAGCCTCTCCAGGGGCTAAGCCATTTATTTCTGTAGGAGATGAGATTCAGGAAGGTGATGTTGTTTGCATAGTTGAAGCCATGAAAATGATGAATGAAATTAAGTCAGATTACTCAGGAAAGGTTATATCTGTACTTGCAGAAAATTCAGAACCAGTTGAGTTTGGACAAGCATTATTTGTAGTAGCTTAGTTTATGCTAACAAAGTTACTAATTGCCAACAGAGGCGAAATAGCTCTTCGTATTCTCAGGGCTTGTAAAGAATTAGATATACCCACAGTCGCAGTTTATTCTGAAGCTGATAGAGATTTAATGCATGTAAAAATGGCAGATGAATCCATTTGTATAGGGCCCGCTAACTCCAACGAAAGTTATATGAACATTCCAGCTATTATCAGTGCTATGGAATTAAGTGGTGCAGATGGTGTTCATCCTGGTTACGGATTTCTAGCAGAAAATGCTGATTTTGCTGAACAAGTAGAGAAAAGTGGGTTTCAGTTTGCTGGCCCTTCTTCAGAAATTATTCAAACTATGGGTAATAAGATATCAGCAAAAAAACTTGCAAAGAAAATAGGTCTTCCTATTGTTCCTGGATCTGAAGGACCAATTGGCAGTAACCCTAAAGAAGAAGCAAAAGCTATAGGATATCCCATCATAATTAAGGCTGCTTCAGGAGGGGGAGGAAGAGGAATGAAAATCGTTAATTCTGAATCTGATCTAGAAGAGAGCATTAACCTTACACAAACAGAGGCAGAGAGTGCTTTTGGTGACCCAACCCTATATATGGAAAAATTCTTTACAGCTCCTAAACATATAGAGGTACAAGTCCTTGCAGATAGATTTGGAAATGTCCTACACCTAGGTGAAAGAGACTGTTCTCTTCAACGCAGACATCAAAAGGTTATAGAAGAAGCACCTGCTCTTGGTATATCAGATGAAACTAAAGAGAATATATTTAATAAATGTATAGAAGCTTGTAAGGAAATTAATTATGAAAGCGCAGGAACTTTTGAATTTTTATATGACAATGAAAAATTCTACTTTATTGAGATGAATACAAGGATTCAGGTAGAGCACCCAGTTACTGAGAGCATTACAGGATTAGACTTAGTTAAACTTCAATTAAGAATTGCTAGAGGAGAAGAACTCAAAATTAAACAAAAAGATATAGAGATTAATGGTCACGCGATTGAATGCAGAATAAATGCTGAACACCCTGAAACATTTATTCCCTCTCCAGGAAAAGTATTGGATTACCATGCCCCTGGAGGGATTGGAGTTAGAATAGATTCACATCTTTACAACGGTTATATAGTACCTCCTCACTATGACTCTCTAATAGCTAAATTGATAGTCAGAGCTAATGATAGAGAGGATGCAAGGGTAAGGCTGATTAGAGCTCTAGAAGAAATGGTAGTTTCAGGGATTGATACAAATCTTGAAATGCATATTGAACTTCTTTCAGATAAGAATTTTATCTCGGGAGACTTTGATATTAATTACCTTGAAACGAAACTAAAAAATTTAAATTAAAAATTAATATGCCTAAGGCAAAAAAAGTATATTCCCATAAGGATGTGGAAAATGAAGCCCAAGAGTTTTGGGATAGTAATGAAGTCTTTTCTGTAACTGAAGACCCCAATAAAGAAAAATTTTACTGTTTAAGCATGTTCCCCTACCCCAGTGGATCCGCTCACATGGGCCATGTCAGAAACTACACCCTTGGTGATGCCATTAGTAGATTTCAAAGATTACTTGGGAAAAATGTTCTGCAACCCATGGGCTGGGATGCTTTTGGATTACCAGCAGAAAATGCTGCAATAGAAAATAAAGTTCAACCTTCTGATTGGACAAATAGAAACATCGAAAAAATGAGGACTGAATTTAAGAAGATGGGATTTGCTTATGACTGGAAAAGAGAATTTGCGACCTGTGATCCAGATTATTACAAATGGGAACAGTGGTTCTTTATAGAAATGATGAATAAAGGCATTGCCTATCAAACAGAAGCCGATGTTAATTGGGATCCTGTTGAAGAAACAGTCTTGGCAAATGAACAGGTGGAAGATGGTAAAGGTTGGCGATCAGGGGCCAATATTGAAAGAAGAAAGCTAAAGCAGTGGTTCTTAAAAATAACTGACTATGCCGAAGAAATGCTTCAAGAAACAGATACTTTAGAAGGATGGCCTGAACGAGTAAGGGTCATGCAAAAGAACTGGATTGGTAGATCTGAAGGTATGGAATTCGATTTTAACTTTAAAAAAGGAGAGCCACCTATTTCTGTTTTCACAACAAGACCTGACACTATCATGGGTGTCACTTTTTTAGCTATTTCAGGTGATCATCCAATAGCCTTAGATTTAGAGAAAGAAAACAAAACTATCAAAGCATTCTTAAAAGACATTAATTCTATTAAGTTATCTGAAGCTGACTTAGCCAAACAAGAAAAATTAGGCATTGATACTGGACTGAAAGCCCACCACCCCTTCTCAAAAAAAGAAATTCCTATTTGGATCGCTAATTTTGTACTCTCAGGGTATGGCTCAGGTGCACTGATGGGTGTACCAGCACACGATGAGAGAGATTATGAATTTGCAAAAAAATATGGCTTAGAAATTAAGCAGGTAATTAAAGGGACTTCGAACAAAACAATTGAAGAAGGAGCCATACTAGAAAAAAACGAATTGATTAATTCAAACGAATTCGATGGTCTAAGCTTTGATAAAGCTTTTGAACAAATCGATAAAAAAGCAAAAAAATTAAAGTGCGGTCAAAAACAGATCAACTACAGACTGAGGGATTGGGGGGTTTCGAGACAACGATACTGGGGTGCTCCTATTCCAGCAATGAAAAATTCTAAAGGAGACTTGCAAGGATCAAAGGATATTCCTGTTGTACTGCCAACTGAAGTTGAATTTTCTGGAGTGAAATCGCCACTTTCTGAAATGGAGGAATTTACTAAAGTTTCACTAGAAGGAGAGGAATTTATAAGAGAAACAGATACTTTTGATACTTTCTTCGAATCTTCTTGGTATTACACTAGATTTGCTTCTTTCGATAGCGATGAAGCCATGTTAGATGAAAGAGCTAAGTATTGGCTTCCTGTTGATCAGTATGTTGGTGGCATTGAACATGCCGTACTCCATCTACTTTATTCTAGATTCTTTTATAGGTGTCTTAGAGACTTAGGTTTAGTTGAAGGTTCGGAGCCATTTCTTAATCTATTGTGCCAAGGAATGGTCCTTAAGGATGGATCAAAAATGTCTAAATCTAAAGGGAATATTGTAGATCCAAATGAGGTAATAGAGCTTTATGGAGCTGATACTCTAAGGCTATTTGTAATGTTTGTTGCTCCTCCTGATCAGTCTTTTGAGTGGTCTGAACAGGGATTACAGGGAGCTTCTAGATATTTAAATAGATTGTGGAAACTAGTCCAAGAGCATATAGATTCAGAATCAAAAAAAGAGTTAGATTTTAGTGACTCTAGTGAAAGCGTAACAACTTTAAGAAATAAAACACACCAAACCCTTTATAAGGTTAAAGACGACTTTTTAAGAAGACACTCGTTTAATACAGCCATAGCATCAATTATGGAATTAACGAATGCAATACCAAAAGAATTTTTATCTGTTAATGCAAAAGAATCTGAGAAGTCTGCTGTCAGAGAAGCTATAAATACGATTCTAATAAGTCTCTCTCCTATTACTCCACACATTACCCATGCTTTGTGGAATCAGCTTGGGAATCAAAACATAATTCTTGATGTTGAATGGCCTGAAGCAGATGAAGATCTGCTTGAAAAAAAGTCTATTGAAATAGCTATTCAAATTAACGGCAAGCTTAGAGGACAAATTACAGTTGACGCTAATTTGTCCCAAGTAGAAATAGAAAAAATAGCTAAAGAACAAGAAAACATAAGAAAGTATATTGAGGGCAAAGACACCAAAAAAATAATTTATATTGATAAAAAATTATTAAATTTTGTAATTTAAGAAAAGTGATAATAGCCTCAAAAAAAACCTTAGTATTTTTAATCATTAGCTTCTTCATAGCTGGCTGTGATTACAAACTTAGAAGTTCGTATCAGGGTCTAAATGATTTGGTTGTTAGCATCTATTTTGAAGAAAACAATATGAATCAGGATTTTGTCAGCGGCCTTCAAAGACAATCTGGTTTAAAAAAGTTATACCTGAATAAAGAAGCGGAAGACACGGATCTAGAGATAAAGATCCTAGAGCATACAATTACGAGGTATTCATCTGCATTAGGGGCTGGAGCCCGAACTAAAGAGGCTCGTATGGAGTACCATTTAAAGATTAGTTTAACTCCTAAGAAAAGAGAAGATAATTTCTTACTGGAATTTAAAGATAACAGTTATTATTCTTTTGATGAATCACGAATTTTAGCTATTGAGGAAGTTGAAAACAGGCTTAAAGAGAATTTTTTTAAAAATGCATTAAAAAGAATCAATTTTTCCTTGCTTAACCTTTTAAATGAAACTAACTGAAGACAGGCTTAATGGAGTCTTAAAAAAATCTTTGGATAATATCTATGTAATTCTTGCAGATGAATCTATCCTAATAGAAGAAAACTTAGAAAAAATTTATGCTAAAGCTAAACAGGAAGGTTTTACAGAAAAAAATACTCACATAATAGATTCCCAAAGCAACTGGGAATTCCTATCTTCTAATTCTGATAATTTAGACCTTTTTGGATCAAAAAAAATCTTAGAGGTTAAGCTTCTGGGACAGGGTCCAGGTGTTAAAGGAGCAAATTCTCTGAAAGCTTATTCAAAAAACTTGGACCCAAATACATTGCTAGTTTTAATTGGAGAAGGGTTAGATAGAAAAAGTACTTCCTCAGCTTGGGTCAAAGCTTTGGAGAAAGTTGGCACTTTAATTTCCATTGCACCACTTTCTGCCAGTTCTTTAAAATTCTGGATTAAAAATAAAGCAAAGGAACTGAATATTGAGATCATGCAAGAGGCCTTACAACTGTTGACAGAAAAAACTGAAGGGAACTTAATGGCTACCTTACAAGAAATAAGGAAGTTATCTTTAGTCTATCCTTCTGAAAAAATAGATCTAGATAAAATGAAAAAAAGCATCACAGGCTCATCCAAATATTCAATTTTTGATTTCTCCAATGCTTTTGTTTCTAGAAATACATCAAAAGCAGTTCAAGTCTTAGAGTCACTTAAGGTAGAGGGAACACCTGAAACGCTTATCATTTGGGCTTTGACAAGAGAGCTAAATAACTTATTCAAAGTATCAAAATCAGGTTCTACCAAAGGAATTTGGGGGCCAAGTAACTATTTAGATTCTCTTGCAAAAACTTCCAAAGAGGTTGATAGATATAAAATTCTAAAAGCTTACAAAAGGATAGCCTACATAGATTCCTGTATAAAAGGATTCAATAAACAGAACCCTTGGCTTGGTATAAGAGAACTTACGCTTTCTTTTTAAGCCAGGCTAAAGTAAGAAGTTAAAAGCTCATACCATAAACAATCTTTATAAGACTTTTTTATATCTAGCTCTCTTCCATCAATCTTTGTTACTGGTTGTATTTCTTGTGTGGAACTAGTTACCCATACCTCTTCGGCTTTATATATATCTCCTAATTTTAAGACCGTTTCCACTACTTTAATCCCTTTGTTATTAAGCAAAGAAATAACATGTTTTCTGGTAATTCCAGAAAGTATTTGATTTGATTCTGGGGTGGTAATTACTTGATTGTCAAAAACAGCAAAGACATTACTTGCAGCGCCTTCGGTTATTTCTCCATTGGCGCAAAATATGACTCCGTCATTACCTTCTAGATTCGCTTCTTTCATAGCCATGATGTTTGCAAGCAAAGTAACTGCCTTGATATCACACCTATTCCATCTTGGATCTTCTAGAGTTTTAACCTCTAGCCCTTTTTTTTGTGGGTCCAATCTGTAAGGATTAACTTTAAGCTCCGAGGAAGTAATAAACAACGTGGGCTGAACTTTGGGATCTGGAATATGGTTTCTAATTGAATCTTCACCCCTAGTTACCTGAATATAAACCGACTGATTGCTAAACGTATTTATTTTAACTAACTCATGAATTATTCCCGGAATATCATTCCATTTTTGGGGATTTTTAATGCCAGTCGAATTCAAGGAACGACCTAACCTAGCAAGATGGTCTTCAAGAAGAAAAGCTTTCTCTTCATATACTATAGGTCCAAGTCATAATGAAAGTTATTCTTCTTCCATTAGGAACCTATAGACTAATAACTTGATATTAGACCAAGCTCTTCCGAATAAACCCAGGCTGTTTATTTCATTAATAGTAACCAAATCTACAAATCCAACCTCCTCTTCCCCTAGCTTGAAAATCATTTTTCCAACTACTTCATTTTCCGAAATTGGAGCTTGAAGATAATCATTTAAAGATATAAAGGACTCTATCTTTTTGAAATCTCTTAAAGGAAGGGTTAGATAAAAATCCTTTATGGGTGCTATGCCTACTTTCTCAACCTCACCACCCCACACTTGTTCTTCTTTAATGTTCTGGCCTTTGTTTACCAGTTTTTTGGTCCTAAAGTATCTGAAACCATAATCAAGCAACCTTCTGTTGTCAGTAAGTCTGCTTTTTTCTGAATTACTTTTTAGGGTTACTGCAATTAATCTTGTTTGTTCTCTTACACCAGAAGAAACTAAGCAAAATCCTGCTGATTCGGTATGCCCAGTTTTTAATCCGTCTATTGAATCGTCTTGCCAAAGTAAAGCATTACGGTTTCTTTGACGAATATTGTTGTAGGTAAACCATTTTTCTTTATAAAGCGAATAATGCTCAGGAAAATCTTTTATCAAAAGCATTGATAGTTTTGCTATATCTTGAGCTGAAGAATAATGTTCAGGATCAGGCCATCCCGAAGGATTAACAAAACTGGTATTTGTTAATTCCATTCTATTAGCATATCGCATCATAAGATCTACAAAGTTATCCTCTGATCCAGCGACATGTTCAGCTATAGCACAAGTAGCATCGTTACCAGACTGTATTACCATCCCTTTTATCAAATCTAAAAGAGATACTCTCGAACTTTCTTCAATAAACATTCTAGAGCCTTTCTTTCTCCAACAATTCTCACTTATCAGAACCTGATCTTCTAGACTAAGGTATCCGTCTTGGATTTGATCAGAAACAATATACCCTGTCATGATTTTAGTAATACTTGCCGGTTCAATCTTTTCATCTTCATTCAACTTAGCTAATACTCGATTTGTATTTGAATCTATCAAGATATAGTTTGCTGAACTAAGTGAGGGAGGATCAGGTATAAAACTTTCATTTCCAAAAATAAGTATCGGAAAAAAAAGACTGAGTACGAAATAAAATACTTTTTTTAACATTTCTCTATTAAAAGAATTCAGCTAAAGATTCACTAAACTCATAAACTGCCATAATGTATAGCTTGCTTCTATTATATCTTGATATAGCTTGATAATTTTTTAAACCTAACCAATATTCATAGCCCTTCTCTATCTCCAACTCTATAGGAATAACACGCAATTGATTTTGTAATTTTTCTACTGGAGCAATACCAAGAGACTTCAAATCTGAAACCTTCATGTAAGGCTTAAAAGATGATTTAAGCTTTGGCCTTTTACCACTATGTGTTGCTCTCAATACAATTTTTGTATTTGGCTCCCATTTACCTTTTTTATTTAAAAAGTTAGCTACACTCCCTATAGCATCAACAGGATTATTTAAAATATCTCTTTTCCCATCAAAATCAAAATCAACAGCATAGTTTCTATAGCTATCAGGCATAAATTGTCCAAATCCCATTGCCCCTGCTATAGAACCTTTAATGTTAGAAGGATCCCAGTTTTCTTCTTGAGCAAGTAACAGGAACTCTTCCAGTTGGACTTTAAAAAATTTAGCTCTCCTAGGATAATCAAAAGACAAAGTGCTCAGTGAGTCTAAAACCCTGATATTGCCTGTAATTTTTCCGTACCTTGTTTCTATACCAATAATAGAAGCTATTATTGATGCTGGAACTCCATAGATATCTTCAGCACGTTTCAAATCCTCTTTATATATATGAATAAACTGCTTTCCTGAATCTACTCTCTCATCGGTAACCATCATGTTCTTATAGCTTGACCAAGTCATTGTGCCTTCTGGTTGTCTATTCATTATTCGGATAACACGTTCTTGAAAATTGACACTAGAAAATAATTTTTTCAGTTCTTCCTTGTCTGACCCATGCTTGTTATGCATCATTTCAATAAAATCAATTACATCAGGTCTATTTTGATAAGAGATAGACTCATCTGCCTTTATCTCAAAAGCAAAAATTGTGCTTACAATTAATAGAAATATTG
>LULX01000211.1_pt1 | contig 22205 bp, 24 predicted proteins | sample 729511 | NCBI WGS metagenome assembly LULX01 (sample SAMN03860278, study PRJNA289734) | marine metagenome | biome: seawater column; feature: ocean; material: water; isolation source: Red Sea water column Station 91 - depth 500m | place: Saudi Arabia: Red Sea | collected 2011-10-15 | depth 500 m
CACACCTCCCTCAGTGGTGTGTTCAATCAGGCGATGGTGAAGAAGGTCGGGGCCGACGACTTTATGGCAAAGTTCAGTCCGGACGAGCTGGCGGAGCGGGTAATGGAGATCATCGACCAGGGTTGATGGCGCCGCTCGAAGATTCACTCAGAACAGAGATCCAATGAAAGCGGAAATAACGCCACAGGAATATGAAGCCTTCAAATCGTTCCTGCAGGATGCCTGTGGGATTTTACTCGGCGAGAACAAACAGTACCTGGTAAAAAGCAGGCTGCGCAGGATTCTCGAAGAGAACAGTCTGAATACCCTGGGTGAACTCCTTGATCGCCTCAAGCGTCCCGGGCGGGGCGGCCTGAAGGAGGTGGTCATCGATGCGATGACCACCAATGAAACTCTGTGGTTCCGCGACAATCACCCTTTCCGGATTCTCCAGGAAAAACTGCTCCCCGAGTTCGCTGAGCGCAAAACCGCCCAACCCCTTCGTATCTGGTCGGCGGCCTGCTCAACAGGTCAGGAACCCTACTCCATCGCCATGATCGTGGAAGAATTCCGGCGTGCGAGGCCCGGGAAGCTTCGCGACGTGAAAATCACGGCCACGGATATCTCCAAAAGCGTTCTGGAAGTCGCCCGCAAGGGTGAATACGAGATGATCGCCATTGGCCGGGGCCTGTCACCGGAGCGACAAAAGCAGTTCTTCACCCCGTCCCTGAACGGCGGCTGGCAAATCAAGCCGCAAATCCGGAGTATGGTGGAGTTCAAGGAATTGAACCTGCTTGAGCGCTACATGCTCGGCAAGTTCGACATCGTGATGTGCCGGAATGTTTTGATCTATTTTTCCGCAGATCTCAAGAAGGACATCCTTACCCGTATGCACGCCACCCTGAATCCCGGCGGCTACCTTGTTCTGGGTGCCTCCGAATCGCTGAACGGTTTGCCTCACCTCTACGAGATGGTGCAGTGCCATCCCGGAATCATCTACAGGAAAAAGTAGCCCATGCCCCTTAATGTCTGGGTCCTGGTTGCTGCCCAGGCGCTCGCCATGTGCACCGCGCCTTTTATTGTGTTTATCGGCAGCATCCAGGGACGATTGCTGGCTCCAGCGCCTGAATATGCAACGCTGCCCGTCGGTCTGGTGGTGGTCGGTACTGTACTGGCCATCAAACCGGCAACCTGGTTGATGGAACGCATGGGGCGCAAGCGCGTGATGCTGCTCGGTGCGGTCATGGGCATCCTCGCCGGTTTTCTCGGAGCGTTGGCCTCCTGGTCCGGTCTTTTTTCACTACTGTGTCTGGCGGCTGTGGTTGGTGGTACCGGCCTTGCGGTCGTTCACCAATACCGGTTTGCCGCCATGGAATCCGTGGCACCGGGTATGGCCGGCTCTGCCGCCGCCCGTGTGCTGCTGGGTGGTCTGGTCGCGGCCTGGCTCGGGCCCGAAGTGGCAGGGCTGGGAAGCGGCGCAGCCGAGCGGTATCCGTTTCTGATCAGCTGGGTTGGGCTCGCCGTGGTTCAGGCCGCAGCCCTGTTGATTCTTGGTGCTGGCTACCGGGCCGGCGCTGAGCGAGTACAGGAAACGCGGCCTGGCGGAGGGCGTCCCTTGCGGGAAATTGTCGGCAACCCGCTGGTTTGGGCCGCCATCAGTGCGGCCGCCATCGGCTATGCGGTCATGAGTTTCATAATGACAGCAACGCCGCTGAGTATGACCGAGATGGCCGGGCATGAACTGGACGACGCCAAGCGCGTGATCCAGCTTCATATCATGGCCATGTATTTACCCTCGCTGATCAGCGGTGCGGGATTGCTGGCGTATTTGGGCTGCATTGGCCTCGCGGCCAGTGGCGTGAGTTTTCACCATTATCTTTCAGCGCTCCTGTTACTCGGTGTCGGTTGGAATTTTCTCTTTGTTGGTGGCACAACGCTGCTGCCCCGGGGGTACCGGGATGCCGAACGTTTCCGGGTTCAGGGCCTGAACGACATGATGGTCTTTGGCTCCCAGGCCACCGCCGCCCTGTCTGCCGGCGCTATTCTGAGCTGGTTGGGGTGGGGCGGCCTGGTTATGGTTGCAGTGCCATTCCTCATTATTCACGGGTTGTTGATGACTATGTGGCTGTTGCGTGAACGAGCGCCCGAAGCCGCCGTCAAAGGGAGAGAATAATGCTTATAGATTTCGAGGGTATGGATCCGAAGGACGCCTACCACATCCTGACCCAGACGGTTATCCCCCGACCGGTGGCCTGGGTGCTGAGTGAAAACCCGGACGGCGACTTCAATCTGGCGCCGTTCTCTTTTTTCACGCCTATTACCAGCAATCCACCGCTGCTGATGATTTCGGTTGGTAAAAAGCCGGCGGAGGGTGTTTCCAAGGATACCCGGGTCAACATTGAGGCAAGAAAGCATTTTGTGGTTCACATCGCCCATCGGGATCTCGCCGCCGCCGTTACGGAATCCTCACGAACGCTGCCCCATGGCGAATCGGAGCTCAAAAATCTTGATCTGGAGCTGGTGGATTTCGAGGGTACAGGCTTGCCCCGGCTCAAGGACTGTCACGTCGCCTTTGCCTGCGAGCTTTATGACATCAAGGAAATTGGTGCAGCGCCGCAGTCGCTGGTATTCGGGAAGGTTACCCGGGTCTGGGTATCGGATGCTGCGGCCCGTTACGATGACAAGAATCGTCTGACCTTCGACGGCGCTGCGATTGATCCCATTGGCCGCCTGGGTGGGAGCGAATATGTCACCTTCGGTGAGATTCTCAAAATTCCGCGGCCCTCCTGACGCTGACAGGGCAGATCCATGGAACAGTTGAATCTTCGCCACCTGTATTATTTCTGGGTAATCAGTAGGGAAGGGTCGATCGCGCGCGCCAGCGAGGTCCTGGAGCTGGCTCCGCAGACGCTCAGCGGTCAGTTGGCGACGTTTGAGGCGTCGGTGGGTGGTCGCCTGTTTTCCCGGGAGAGACGCAAGCTTATTCTCACGGACCTTGGCCGGCTGATTCTCGGCTACGCCGATGATATTTTCGCCCTGACTGGCGAGCTTGCTGAGACCCTCCGGCTTGATCCTTCCGAGCGTCCCTTGACCCTGCGCGCCGGCGTATCGGCTTCCATTCACAAATTGATTGCCTATTACCTGCTGCAACCGGCCATGGCAGGTGAGCGCTCCGTTCAGCTGGAATGCCAGACGGGCCGGACCGAGGACCTCGTGCTGAGCCTGAAGCGCAAGGAGCTGGACCTTGTGCTGACTGACCGCATGCCGAAACTGCAAGAAGATGGCAACCTCACAGTGCATCCCCTTTCGGGGTCCAGCATGAGTTTGTATGCCGCACCGAAGCTCGCGAAAAAGCTGAGGAAAGGGTTTCCGGAATCCCTCAATGGGCAGCCGCTGCTGGCCAACGCCACCGACGCCCCTTACTTCGAACGGTTGATGAACTGGTTCTCCCTGAACGGGGTTCGCATGAAACTCGTTGCCCGTGTCGACGATAGCGCCCTGATTAAAGTGTTTGGCAGCCAGGGCTATGGCGTTTTTGCCGCACCTACATCAATCCGTGAGGAGGTGTGTCGTCAGTATGAGGTAGAGCAGATTGCCTCAATCGACGAGGTAATGGATGAGTTGTTTGCCATCACCCGGGGCCGAAAAACCGCCCACGAAGGTGTTCGGGCGATCGTTGAGGCTCATGCTGACAGTAGAGAAGCCTAAGTGCATCGAAAATATCGAAGTTAAAAGCTCACAAAAGCTTATTTTATCGATCCCTGTTCCTGTCCATGATGGAGCTGTGAAAGGCAGCAATCCGAAGAGGAGCAGCAGCTATGAAAACCATCCACAAATTCCGTCTGGAACCGGGCAAAGAGCCGACCACGCTCACGCTCAAGGAGGGTTACAGGGTGGTGCGCAGCGAATACATCGTGCCCCACAAGGCCGTTTACCTTTGGGTAGAGCAGCCCCTGAGCGTGACCACACCGACCCTGGATCGCCAGTTTCGTGTAGCTTTCTCGGGCGAACCCGTGCCGGATAGTTTCGAGTACGTCGACACCGCTCTGGACCCATTTGGCCCTGAGGCGTATCACGTGTTTGCGGTCCCCGCGAACGAAGAGACACTCTTCAGCCCGGTGTCAGAGGGCGCAAGCAACGACGCATTCAGCAGGCATAACTGGCAACATACAGCGATCTCGTAGCTTCTTCAGGGCCCTCCGGGGCCCTTTTTTAATGCGCTTCGATCGGTAGATGACCGGTTTTTACCCAGATAATCGTTTCCTCGTCCACGAACGGATGATGCTGACTCATGTGCGGGCTGCGAATCCAGGTGCCGGCGGGATAGCGCCCATGCTCGTCACAGAATTCTCCGGACAGCACAAAAATTTCCTCACCGCCGAAGTGCCGATGGGGCTGAAAGATCTCCTTGGCCGGCCACTTCACCAGTGCCACGTGCTCGTGCTCGAACTCGTGTAGAGGCATTACCTCTAGCCCTCCGATACCCGGCAGCCACGGTGTATTGCGGGTGTCGATGCGCACCGTCGACTGGTCTCGCTCATCGAACTGATGAAGTTTGACCAAGAGGGTGCAACCTTCCTTGCTGAATGGGGCGTGTCCGCTGCCGGGCGGATTGCGCAAATAGGTGCCGGCCGGATAATCGCCGGTCTCGTCGGAAAACACGCCTTCCAGCACCAGGATCTCCTCGCCCAGGGGGTGCTCGTGTCGCTGGAAGGAGGCTCCGGGCTCGTATCGGACGACGCTTGTGGCATGCCCACGTTCGGCCTCCTCACGGGCCAGGGGCTTTCTCAGAACACCTCCGGCGGGGCTGGGAACCCACTCCTCCTCGGTGGTGCGAACGACAACCTTCTTGGAAAAGTCCATATTGAGCATTGTGAACCTCGAAACCACCTGTGACTAAAGCTTCTGTCTACGAGTGCGGTCGCACAGTGGATGCCTCTATTTGATCAGGGCCTGGATGTTCCGGAATTGCGGATGCTTGCAATGGCGCATCCACTCGAACGCGACCATTTCAAGCGTTACGATCCTGGCGCCGCTCTCGCTGAGGCGATCCAGCGCTACATCGCGATCAAATTCGTTACGGGACCCGGTCGCATCCGCCACTACCCAGACCTTGTAACCCGCATCAATCAGGCTCAGAGCGGTCTGCATCATACAGACATGGGTCTCGCAACCGCCTATGACAATGTGCTGTCGGCCCTCGGGTAGCTGATCAACGAGACCATCCGGGCAGGCATCAAAATGGTGCTTGGCCAGAGTCGTGTTACACAGTTCCCGAATGGCTTCAACGTTATGCCCAAGCTTGTCAGGCAATTGCTCGGTGCCCAACACAGGAACCTCCATAAGCCCGGCAATGGTGGCCAGAACGATGCACCGGTCCACCACTTCATCACCGTGGCTGATGGCGGGCATCAGCTTCTCCTGAACATCGATGAGCACCAGTGTCGATTGCTCGGCTTTCATCAGCATTTTTATTATCTCCCGATTGCTTTGATGATTCCTGTCCGCATTGTGTTAACGATAGCCCTGAATCTGTTCAACCGGTAAACACAAAACCGCCCAGGCAGTAATTTTTTCGACGATTTTCCGCCAGGGAGTTGCCAACCGCCCATAAAACCATTAAAGTTTGCGCCCTCAAATGAGCGACGACGTCGCTGATTTGAAACAGTTTATTGGAGAGGTGGCCGAGTGGCTGAAGGCGCACGCCTGGAAAGTGTGTAAACGTTAATAGCGTTTCGAGGGTTCGAATCCCTCCCTCTCCGCCAATACAAAACCCCAGCAGAAATGCTGGGGTTTTTTATTGGCTGATCGGCAGGGTAGAAAGAACCCTCGCGGTTCGACCGAAGCCTGCACCGCAGACTGAGGAACGTCGGAGCATCGCGACGACGGCCCCGAAGGGGTGAGGGCCAAAGGCCCGAATAATCCCTCCCTTTTTGCCATACCAAAGCGCTAATTTTCACTCAGAAAATCAGCCTTTCATTCTCTCGCTGATAGCGTTTAGTACCGGTACCGGTTGATCAGTTTCTTGAGCCAGAATGTGCTCATGATAGGGTGGATACCCGCGGACAGTGAATGTTTGCTACGGTCGCAAAGCGAACATTCAAGCGGCTGGAGCAATACTCTCCCCCCGCTGTATTAAGCCTCTTTTTTAGGAGTGTTCGCAGCGACAGGGCAGAACCCGGGGCTTGCCGAATAGAGGAGGTGTGTCAGGGTTAATTTGATACCCATACAGAAATCTAGCGTACCAAACCACCATGTTAATAAACTCATCAGCTCCATGATGAATACTGTGGTGAAGAATATGACAGCACAACATCGCGTCGCTTGGCGGTCCTTCCCGACAGGCCCCGTGACAGCAGCGTATAAATGCATGGTGGATGCGGAGGAGGTGCGACGAGATGACGCGCAGGTCGCTCTGGCGGCAAAATTCGATGCCCTGCACGAGTCTCTTACTTCGCTCCCACCAGTACCAGTGCGAAGCGACGAACCGACAGAGGGCAGCTTTAAAAACAGCAGTCCACTGTTACAGTTACTGGCGCGATCCTTCGCACACGCTCAGTCTTTTCTTCGAAAGAAGTTCCATTTGTTGTCTTTTGGTCCACCACCGCGAGGCATGTACATTCATGGACCGGTCGGGGTCGGCAAGAGCTTTCTAATGGATCTCTTTTACGCGTCGGTTTCTGTTCCTGATGTTAATTCTTGCTGTACCAATGACAGCCACAAACTCCTAAACATAACCAAACGTCGCGTCCACTTTCACGAATTCATGCTAGACGTCCATGATCGAATCTTTGTCTACAAACAGGAGTACCCACGAGGCGATGCGATTCCCATCATCGCGCAACAATTGGCACAAGAAGCCCAACTCCTCTGTTTCGATGAATTTCAAGTGACAGACGTTGCCGATGCCATGATTTTGAAGCGACTGTTTTCATTATTATTGGATTTGAATGTGGTGGTAGTGGCTACCTCGAATCGCTCTCCCGATGCCTTGTATGAGGGAGGCATTAACCGCTCCCTCTTTTTGCCATTCATAGACATGTTAAAACACACATTCGACATTATTTCCATGGAGGATTCCAGCAAGGATTATCGACTTGAAAATCGAGCGGATGGTCAATCCTATTTTTGGTCAAACAAGAAAGTTCATAGGGATAATAATAGTAAAAACAACATGCAAGCGCAGTTGGATAAAATATTTGGTTGCACTGCATCCGGAACTGAGGCCGAGATCATTCCCGTCCTCTTTGGTCGCACCGTCCAGGTGACCCGATTGAATGACCGGTGCGCCTGGTTTGACTTTTCCGAGTTGTGCTACCAACCGCTCGGAGCGGCCGATTATATTTCTCTCTGCCGCCGATTTCCGGTCATCATCATGGAGCGCGTCCCCCAACTGGACGCCAATCACCTCAACGAAGCACGACGATTCGTGACCCTAATTGACGCGTGTTATGAATCTCGCACCCGCTTGGTGCTTGCGGCACAAGTCCCGCTCGAAGAGTTGTTTGTTGATTTTGAAGCGCAAGTCGAAAGCAGCGACGGAGATGAAGAATTGATTGTCAATGAAAAGGGAGGAAACTCAAGTTCCTTTGCGACCACCATGATTCGCACCAAAGAGGGAGAATATTATGAGTGGTCGGCGACGGGTCGAATTGGCGTGTCGCTGGCACAATTATCGTCTGCCAATGATCTCGCCTTTTCCTTTCGACGAGCCGCTTCTCGGTTGGTTGAAATGGGAGGAAATGAATGGGGACGGCAATGACTACAGGTCGCAAAGCGAACGTCCAGATTGACCACAAAGCGGACCTTTCTGCCGGGCTGCTTGAACCCGTCTCCTCCCCCTTCGATTCACTGAAGACCTGGCGCCACTGTAATATTTTGCGAAACACGAATGGGCGGAAAACTGCTATCAGCAGTGCAACTAAAACGGGGACGTTTACATTGGCGCCCCGCTACGGTAATTACTGGTGAGGCGCCATCCATTTTCCCAGCATCACGCCCGAGAGCGACGATATTGAGGATTTGTTCAAGGGGCTGCATGAGTGGCTCACGACCGCGCTGGCCGTGGTGGCGATCGGACAGGCGCTGGGCGGCGCAGCGCCATTATTTCTGGCTCAAGGACGACGTGCTCAGGAGGATGTTGCCGTTATGGCAAAAAGACTGACAGCCGCAGCCCTGGCACTGCTGCTCATGCCGGGCCTGGGCCTGGCCAACTGCTACAGGGCCAACGGAGACGACGGCGAGCTGCGCTTCACCGGCGTGGCCGAGGGAGACGAAGTTGCCGGATCGTTCCACGAGTTCTCCGTTTCGCTGTGCATGGATGGCAACGACCTGGCCACGGCAGACATTGAAGTCACCGTTCAGACGGCCTCGGTCGATACCGGCGACAGCATGCGCGACAGTGAACTGCGTGGTGATCACTTTTTCAATGTCGGGGACGATCCGGAAGCGACCTGGGTCAGTTCCCGGGTCGCTTCGGACGGAGATGGCTTCGTGGCTCAGGGGACCTTGACGTTGCGGGGTATCGATAAAAACCAGGCCGTCAGACTCCGTCTATCCGACGGGGAACCGCCGGTCCTGACCGGCAGCGCCAACATCCTGCGTCTGAAGTGGGGGGTCGGAACGGGCGACGATTACCAGGACACGGACTTCATCCGCAATCGCGTCGATCTTGAATTCGAACTCCGGCTCCAGCCCTACTCCGAGGGCTGAAGCCGCGCCGCGATATTCGTTGCGGCGATGAATGAGATCCACCGACTCGGCAATCTCGGCCAGGTCCATCGTCCAGTCCAGTGCGGAATCTCCGACGCAAGGAAAGACATTGGTGAATATCTGATGGACTACTACAACCGGCAGCACCCTCACACATTGAATGACGGCATGCCACCTGTGGTCGCGGAAGAAAAACTTAAAATACTGTCCGGGATCAGTTGACCACTACAGACATCAACTCCCTACCTGGCCCCGCCCGGTACTTTGTTCAGCACCAGGAAAACGCCAATTGTCATCACTCCCAGCCCGGTAAGCCTCTTAAGGCTCATCGTGAATTTTTGCACGCCCATCAAACCAAAGTGGTCGATGAGGCTCATCGCGATGAGTTGTCCCAGCAAAACGAATGCAATAGCGTTGGATATCCCAAAGCGAGGCGCTACCCAGGTGATGGTCAGGATGTAAAAGAGAACAAAAAAGCCGCCGAAATAGAAGTAAACGGGGACATTGGCCGGGAAAAGTTTGTCGGGAAGCCCCTCGGTGGTGACCAAATAAGAGATCGCTAAAACCAGGGCAACGAAAAAGAGGATCGTTGCGGCCAGGGCTGGGCTTTGAAGTCTCGCGCCGAGTCCTCCGTTGAGCGTTGCCATCACGGGTATTCCGATACCTGCGATCAACATGAGCAGGGCATAGACGAATGAACTGTTCATTTTTATCCTCAGGGACATTCAAGTTTCTGCAGCACTAGCCTGGGCGGGCAGGATTTCTTCAAGACAGTCGCGAATTTGTTCAGGAATAGGTACTGAGCAATTCTGGTCACGATCCACGAAAACATGCACCACCTGACCATGGGCTGCGGCTTCTTCTTCCGATTCGCGGAAAACAGCCAGCTCATAAGTGACTGAACTATTTCCAAGCTTCGATACCCTGAGGCCGACAGAAATTGAGTCTGGATAGGCAACGGGACGGCGGAATTGGCAGGATGAGCTTACGACATAGCCCACGATCTTGGACGAGTGAATATCGAGCCCACCATGCTCAATCAGGTATCGATTGATCGTTGAGTCGAAATAGGAGTAATAGGTAACGTTGTTCACATGCCCGTATACGTCATTGTCCATCCACCGGGTGTATACGGGGTAGAAAACCGTGAAGTCTTGCCGGTTCATTTTAGTCCTCCAAGAGTAGAACCGGGGGCGCCCCTGTTCCTTATAGTGGGACGCCCTCGCGAAATTGAGGCGCTATTTCATACCGCCAAGACACAGGTACTTGAGCTCCATGTACTCGTCCAGACCGTAGTGGGAACCTTCCCGCCCGAGGCCACTCTCCTTCACTCCTCCAAATGGGGCTACTTCCGTCGAGATGATGCCTTCGTTGACTCCAATCATTCCTGATTCGAGTTCTTCCGCTACGCGCCATACACGATGAATGTCACGGCTGTAGAAATAGGCTGACAAACCGAACTCGGAATCATTTGCCATCGAGATGGCCTCGTCAACGGTTTCGAACCTGAACAGGGGCGCAACGGGCCCGAACGTCTCCTCGCGGGCGATAAGCATGTCCTGGGTCGCATGAGTGAGAATCGTGGGTTGGAAGAAAGTGCCGCCTAGGGCATGGGGCTGTCCACCCAAAGCTACCTTGGCACCCTTCGATGTAGCGTCTTCAATGTGCCGTTTGACCTTGTTTAGCGCAGCGTCGTTGATCAGCGGACCCTGCTGGGTTTCGCCTTCAAGACCCGGACCAACCACCATTTTGCTGACGGCAGCCTTCAGCTTTTCGGTGAAAGCGTCATAAACGCCGGCCTGAACGTAAACCCGGTTGGCGCAAACGCAAGTCTGGCCAGTATTCCGGTACTTTGACGCCATCAACCCGGCTACGGCCGCATCAAGGTCCGCATCGTCGAAGACAATGAAGGGAGCGTTGCCGCCCAATTCCAGGCTGACTTTTTTAACCGATTCGCTGGCTTGTCGCATGAGCAGCTTACCAACCGGGGTAGATCCGGTGAACGAGACCTTGCGCACAATGGGATTGCCAGTCAGTTCTCCACCCACGGCAACGGCATTCGGTTTGGAGCAGGTAACAATATTGATCAGACCGGGTGGAACGCCCGCTTCTTCAGCAAGTGCGGTGATTGCCAAGGCCGAAAGAGGAGTATCTTCAGCTGGCTTTACCACCACTGGACAGCCGGCTGCGAGTGCCGGCGCGACTTTGCGAGTGATCATTGCAATCGGAAAGTTCCACGGTGTGATGGCAGCGACTACGCCCACCGGCTGTTTGATAACAACGATGCGCTTGTCTTTTGCATGCCCCGGTATGACATCGCCGTAGGCCCGTTTGGCTTCCTCGGCGAACCATTCGATAAAGCTTGCGCCGTAACCGACCTCGCCTCGAGATTCCGCCAATGGTTTCCCTTGTTCAGCGGTCATCAGGCGAGCAAGATCCTCTTGGTTAGCCATGAGCAGATCGAACCATTTGCGCAGAATACCCGCGCGCTCTTTGGCCGGGGTGGAACGCCATGCAGGCCAGGCGGCCTCTGCCGCCTCAATGGCTGCACGGGTATCGGTATCATCCATATCTGGTACCGTTGCCAACTGATCACCGTTGGCAGGATTGGTGACGGCAAACGTTTTCCCCGACTTGGCCATTATCCATTGGCCATTGATGTAAGCCTGTTCGCGCAGAAGTCCGCGATTCGTTAATTCAAGAGACATGAGTAACCTCAATCAATGCTATGGCCGAATCAGAAAGCGGCCTTGTAGATTGCCAGGGCATCCGTTTCAGACACTTCCCTGGGGTTGTTCACAAGCAGCCGAGTTTGCTTCATGGCATCCGACGCCAGGGTGGCCAGATCTGCCTCCCCAATCCCGACCTCACGCAGAGTTTGCTCCAGCCCCAGGTCAGCACTGAGAGCCTCAAGGCGGTCGATGAACTGATTCACCCTCTGATCGCTGGGGGTAGCGGCCAGATCCGGGAAGACATCGGTGGCCAGAACGGCATAGGCTTCGCCGCAGGTTTCGGTGTTAAAGCGCATGACGTGAGGGAGCACCAGTGCGTTGGACAGTCCGTGGGGTACATGGAAGATTCCGCCGATCGGGTAGGCCAGGGCATGCACTGCCGCTACGGGCGAATTGGCAAATGCCTGGCCGGCCAGCATGGCACCCAGCAGCATGTCAGAGCGAGCCTTGACATTGGTTCCGTCCTTCACGGCTGACTCGATATTGGCTCCAAGCAAGCGGAGGGCTTCGCGAGCGAGTGCCTTGGAAACCGGATTGTTGTTTGCGGAAGCTGAGGTATAGCTTTCGATTGCATGAACCATGGCATCAATTCCGGTAGCCGCGGTCACGTGAGCCGGCAGCCCCAGGGTCAACTCGGCGTCCAAAAGAGCAATGTCCGGAAGCAGTTGGGGTGCAACAACACCTTTTTTCTCGGTTTCACCAACGGTAATTATTGAGATCGGGGTGACCTCTGAGCCCGTTCCTGCCGTCGTTGGAATCTGAATTAGAGGCAATCGTGTGCCTTTGGCCTGTCCAACACCGTAAACGTCGTCAAGCCTTTCTCCGCCGCCAATCAGAAGCGCAATCAGTTTGGCAACATCCATGGATGAACCGCCACCAAACCCAATGACCCCATCCACCGCTGCTTCTCGCGCGTCGGCTAACGCTGCTTCCACGACCGATACAGGGGGGTCGGCAACCACGCCATCGAATAGCGTGTATTCCACGCCTGCCTCGTTGAGGGATCTTGTCGCTCTATCGAGCAGTCCTGCTTTGATCAGGCCGGGATCCGTAACGAGCAGTACCTTTTTACCCATTTGTTCTTTTACGATTTCCCCGAGGCGCTTAATCGCGCCGGGTTCGCAAATAACGCTTTTGGTTGTGTTAAACGTAAATGCAGACATTTCTTCCTCCTAGGTCAGCGACGCAATCGGTTCGACGCTTCCACGCTCAATCTGAAAGGCTTTGTCGACAAGATCTGCGGAATGGGATTGGTCCGATTCTGAAAGTAACACGGTCAGGCCTTCATCTTTGAGTGTGCTCAAGACGCTGGCGAGCCGTCTTGAGAGTGCCGGTGCCACCCCCTCAAACGGCTCGTCCAGTAGCAACAAGTTGGTTCCAGTCATCATTGCTCGGGCCAGGGCAACGAGCTTTTGTTGGCCGCCAGATAACTGGAGCGCTCGGCGATCGGAGAAGGACTCCACCTCTGGCATCATTTCATAGATCCAGGCAAGTCTGGCCTCTGCGTTAACGAGTTGGCAGGCCCATGCTGGCGCCATGATATTTTCCTCGACCGTAAGATCCGGTACCAGACGACGATCCTCTGGCATGTAGCCAATGGACATGCCCGCTCGCTCAAAAGAACCCTGATTGGTCATGTCCTCGCCATTGATCACTATCTGGCCCGCTTTTGGCTTGATAAGACCCATAATCGATCGGAGAGAGGTGGTTTTTCCCGCCCCGTTGCGCCCGATCAGACCAACCATGGAGCCCTTGCTGACGGAAAAGCTAACGTCCCGGAGAATAGTGGTACCGGCAATCTCCGTCGTGACATTCTTAAGTTCTAGCATGATCAGGCTCCTTGCTGGTGTTGGACTCGTTTTCGCCAAGATCGAGGTGATGCCCCACCACCAATTCCTGCACCTTGGGGTCAGACAGAACGGTTTGGGTCGGACCGTCCGCAAGAACCCGGCCGTCGTAAAACGCGAGGACCCGGTCGGCGTAACGCAAAACAACCTCCATGTCGTGTTCCACGAACATTGTTGCAGCGTCACTTTTCCGAACCGCTGCCATTACGGTATCCATCAGCAGGAATTTGTCTTCGATGGCAACGCCTGAGGTAGGCTCATCCAACAGCATCAGCCCGGGTTCAGCGAGCATTGCCATGGCAATGTCCAACAGCTTGCGAACCCCCTGGGGCAGAGTGGATACGACCTCCTCCGCATACTGCTCAATTTCGTACTCGCGCAGTACCGCTCGGGCTTTTTCGACTTTTTCTTTGGACCTAAGGGGCTTCAGAAAACTCAACTTGCGATCGACTGAGAAACCGAAAGCAATCAGCATGTTCTCCAGAACCGTTAATTCCTGGAATAGTTGAGGCACCTGAAAGGAGCGCCCTACGCCGGCCAGCGAGACGTCCCTGGGGGATTTCCCGATGATGGATTGGCCGCGCACGAGAATGTCGCCACCGGAGGGTTGAATATAGCCAGTCACCATATTGATGAAGGTAGTTTTGCCGGCGCCATTGGAACCGATGACGCCAACGACTTCGCCGGAATTCAGTTCGACATTGATGTCAGTCGCTGCAGTTACGGCACCAAAAGTTCGTTCCAGGTTTACAGTTTTCAGCAAAGCGCTCATGACGTTTTCCCCGCTTTCTTGTTCTGGAAGCGTTCGACCAGTGACCACAGACCAGAAGGCATGAAAATAATGATTGCCAACAGGGCAAAGCCAAGAATCATTTGCCAGGTGTATGGGGCAACGGCGAACGCATAGGTGCGCAAGGCCTCAAACAGAACAGCTGCAACCAGTGGTGCTGCAACATGAGCAGTACCGCCCATCAGAGCGATAAACACAAACTCCCCGGAAGTGGTCCAGTACGCCATCTCCGGATCAACGTGACCGCTTACCAAAGCGGTAATGGTGCCACCAATAGCCGCCAAAGCCGCCGCGATTATGTACTTCACATACACCACGCGGAACACAGAGCCGCCCAGGTACTCCAACCGGATTTCGTTTTCTCTGACGGCTTCTCCGGCGTAACCGGAAAGCGATTTCAGGTACCGCCATGCAACGGTTCCAAGAGTGATTACAAGGATTACCGCTACAACCAGCACCAGATCTGATGAAGCTTCTGCACCCGGCGTCCAGCCCAACAGGCTCGGATTGGCAACGTTAAAACCATCGGTGGATCCAAGGAACTGGTTGCGCACCAGCAAGCCATAAAGAATCATCGAGAACGCCATCGAAAACATGGCGAAGAAGATTTCACGGTAGCGGCAGAGTAGCAGGCCGATGATGGCGGCTATGGCAACGCTGACGGCAACCGAGGCGAGCATTATGACCAGGATGTCAGTGACGTCTGCAAATTGGGTCAGCATGCCCGCAACGTATGCACCCACGCAGTAATACAGACCTTGGCCAAAGGAGACCAGGCCGGCTCGCATGAGAAGGACCAGCCCGAGAACTACGAGGCCTTTGCCCATGGCAATGGTAAACAGGTAAGACATCCACTGTGGTAGCAGGAGGCCACCAACAATGACGGCCAACCCGAGCACAGATAAAAGCGCTAGGGATCTCGTTTTCATTAGATTTTCCTCGCGTTGGCAACAGCAAACAGGCCTTGCGGACGGAATGCCAGCACAAGCCCCATGACCGCGTAAATAACGAACAACTCGACATCAGGGTAGAGATGTACAGCTGTAGCTCGGGCCATGCCCACGATCAGAGCACCTACAAGGGCGCCAGTGATGCTGCCAAGGCCGCCAATCACTACCACTGCGAATGCAAGCACAATCACTTCAATGCCCATGCCCGGCACCACGGAGAGGCCCGGCGCAGTGAGAGCACCGGCTAGAGAACCGATACCAGCGCCGATCAAAAAGGTGATTGTGAAAATTCGCGCGACGTTAATGCCAAGTGCACTGGCTATCTCACGATCGTGAATTACGACTCGAAGGAGTTTCCCGTTGCGGGTGCGGTTCAGGCCATACCAGAGGGCGATACCGATCAAGATGCTCACTCCGATAAGCATGAAATCGTAATTAGCGAACGATAAACCGGCGAACTTGGTTCGACCCAAAAGGGTATAGGGCTGGTAAGCAAAGTAGGGCTCAACACCCCATATAAGCTTGATGGCATCTTCCATTATGAGCAGGACGCCGTAGGTGACCAGAATCATTACGACTTCATCCCTGCCGTACATGAAGCGAAGGAGACCGCGTTCTACCAGAAGTCCCACGGAAATACCGGCGACAAGAGCGGCAGCGATCAACGCGACGAAGCTGAACCAGGGAACGGAGCCGGTGGAGAAATACCAGCCAACCATGGCGGCGCCCGAGTACGCACCAAGGGCGTAAAAGCTGCCATGAGACATGTTGAGTATTCGCATGACCCCGTAAATCAGGGTTAGACCGGCAGAAATGATGAACAGCCAAGAGGCATAGACTGAACCATCCACCAGTATTGCAAGAAGTTGTTTCATTGTAAGACTCCCGATACTTCGCACAGACCTCGCCTGCCGTCCGGGCCATCTTCCGGTCGGGGAGGAGTGAAAGATCGTTGGAAAGCCTCATCGGGACCGGGTGGTCCCGATGAGCATGTTGCTAGATCAGTGGATTCAGTTGCACTCGGCACCTGGCATGCCGGCCTTGATCCACTCTACGGTCTCTGCGCCTTCCGGCGGGTTGACGCAATCTGCTGGGTAGCGGGTAATGTCGGTAAAGGTGATTTCACCGTCTACTCGCTTGAGGCGGCCATAGACCATCTCTGTTGCAGCCTGATGACCGTTACCACGGCTCATCTCAACCCGGCCGCCCGGGCCGTCAAATTCAAGACCTTCAAAGGCAGTGATCACCTCTTCAGTAGAGGCGCCGACTCCAGCTTTATCCTGGGCCAGCTTGAGGCCAATCAGCGCATGAGCCATGTGGTAGGCAGGGAAGGTGGGCGGCGTGCCGAAACGCTCAGTGAACTCGGTCTGGAACCAGGTATTCAGTTCGCTCTCTGGAGCAAAGGGACCGAACGGTCCGCGGGCACCGATGATGGCGCCGTCCGGGAGGTGCTCGCCAAGACTGTTGAGTGCTGTTTCGCCCGCAGTGAAGATAACCTGGTTGTCCGCCAGCAGACCACGAGCGGCCGCCTGGAGTACGAACGCGTCTGTGTCACCGCCCCAGAAAGAGGTGTGAATTACGTCTGCGGAGTTTACCTGTAGAGCAGATATCTCGGCACCGTACTGGCCCGCGAACAATTTGGGGAACTGTTCTGTTGTGATCTCAAGATCACCGCCACGCAGTACCTTCAGAGTCTCAGTGAAGTCGCGCCAGCTGTCGTGACCCCAGGAGTAGTTCTGGTTGATGCCTGCTACAGATTCCAGGTCGGGAATGTTTTCATGAACGTAGCGGGCCGCCGCGATGTTGTCCATGCTGGCGGTGGAGTGGGTGCGGAAAACATACTCGTAGTCAGCTTCCTCGAAGACCCGAGGTGTGCCGCAGTCGAACAAGACGGTAAGCATCTTTAGTTCTTCAGCGACTGCCGGGATGGCGAGACAATCACCGGAGGAAATATAGCCTACAACCGCATCGACGCCATCGCGCTCAACAAGGTTTCGAAATTCAGAGGTTTGTTTCGTCGCTCCACCAGCTTCGTCAACGTAGACAGGCGTAATCATTCGACCGTCAATTCCCTTGCCTTCGATAGGGGCGGGGAGTGTGCCGTCGTTGATAGCATCGATTACCAGGTCAGCAGCGTTCTTTGCGGGAATTCCGAAAGGCCCGTCGTTTGGTTGGACAACCAGTGTTGTTTTTTCCGGTGTCCTGCCCGACGTTTTCAAGCCGGCCTGTAACTGATTGCACGCCCCATGCCAGAAATTCTATCTTCTTAACTGTCTGTTTTTCATTGGAAATAGAAAGCGGCGTCAGATTTTCTGAAGTCGATGAGCGGAATTCGCTCACGGTGGGTGAGCTAAAATGAGCGGATTCCGCTCATTGTGTTGCCGAGTGAACTTCCTCGTAATCAGACGGGTAATAGATTCGCCAATTTCCCAGCATTACCTTTGCGGGAGGAAAGCGAGGGTCCTCCACCGTCTCACCGATCGCCATTACTTGGCGGATTTGATGGGTAACCGGATCCATCGAGGATTGGAAACCTGGCGGATCCTCTGGAGTAGTCAGGCTCAATTGTTCAAAAGCTTTCTCGATGCTTTCAAGGTTTTTGTAGTCACCGCCTGCCTGGCGGGCTGCTTCGGCGATTGCGAGTATGCCGGTGAATGCACCCTGTGCTCCGGAGGAGGGGTAGTAGCCGGCCTCCCTCTGAAATTCCTGAACAAACCACCGGTTAAAATCTGTTTCCGGCCAGTTGTTGTGATGCCGGGATGCAAGTAACAATCCCAGCGGCATGCGATTGCCCAAGTGAGCAAAGATTTCGTAATCGCCACCTTTTTCAAAGTTGGCGAAGCGGGAAACATCGAACAGCCTGGTGTCAGTCGCCTGGGTGACAAAAGCGACGAAATCACCTCCCCACAAGCTATTCACGACCAAATCCGGTTTTTGTCGGATCAGCTCATTGATGTAGTGACTGTAGTCTGGCTCGCTTAACCGGGGCCAGAGCGCACCAGCAATCTCGTAATCTACGCCCAGTTTATTCAAAGCCTCTCGAAAATCGGCCCACACCTGATAACCGTACTCGTAGTCGGGACCGAGGTAGGAAATTCGAAGCGGTTTTTTCTGCAAGTGGTCAGCAAAGTAGTCCCTGATAAACAGCGCTCCGGCTGTCATTGATTGGCGGGTGTCGTTCGTGACGCGGAAATATCGATACGGCGGTTGATCGTTTGGACTTGGTATCCCCGAGCAAAACCCTGAGACGAGGTAGTGCCGGCAGCTCCTGCTGTTCAATGTATTGAAGCGCAAGCCGTATACCTACCACTGAGTCCCGACCCAGGACCCCAGCTCGCCCGGACATGGGGTAAAGGCAACCAACAACAATATCCGCTGTGTCCTCGCTTGCCCCCAGAGACTCCAGCGCCTTGGCTGGCATTGCAATTGTGACAAGAACCAACTGACAGATTGCAACCAGGATGCCGATAAATCGGTTGCGGGAAATCGGGATCACAGTTCGTCTCCGGTGAGCCCCAGTTTCTGCATCCTTCTTTTCAAGGCATGTCTGGATATTCCGAGGGAATTTGCAGCTTCGCCTTTGCGGCCGTTGGATTGCGCCAATGCGTCCAGAATGCACTGGGCCTCTCGTTTTGCGATTTCACTGGTCAAGGATCCATGGCTTTCGTTGCTGGCCGAATCCTTTTCGGTCACTGGGAGAGGCATTTGATCAGATGAGCCGATGATTTCGGGCGGCAGCCGATCAACGCTAATGTTCTCACCAGCATGCAATATGGTGAGTCTCTCAATGGTGTTGCGGAGTTCCCGGATATTTCCCGGCCAATCGTAATTACAGAGTCTGGTGAGGGTTTCGGGTGTAGCCAGAGAGGGGATCGTCAGTGGCATAACGTTCAGGCGGTAGAACAGGTCCTCACGAAATGTTCCCGTTTGGGCTTCTGTCTGCAGATCTCGGTTACTGGCCGCTATGACACGCAGATCCGCGTCAATCTCTTTTTGACCACCCACTGCGCGAAAACGGTGAGTCTCCAGGAAGGTTAATAATTTTGCCTGCAGGGTTAGCGGCAGCTCACCAATTTCATCCAGGAAAAGAGTGCCCCCGTTTGCTAACTCAACCAAGCCTGTCCGGCGTTTGTCGGCACCGGTATAGGCTCCTTTTTCTGCGCCAAACAGTTCAGCTTCCAGCAGGTTTTCAGGCAGCGAAGCGCAATTTACGGATACGAACGGCGCGGCTTTGTCTTTTGTGGCGTGTAAAGCTTTCGCAATGAGGGTTTTCCCGCTGCCCGATGGTCCCTGGAGAAGTATGGTGCGCGCAGAGCTCTTACCGATTCGCTCGACTTGATCGAGCAGCTTTTGCATGGCTAAGGAGTGGCCAACAAGGCCATGAACTTCAGATTCCCGCTCTCTCCGATATGCCACTTCCTCTGTAAGTTGGCGATGTTTGTGATTGCGCTGAATTAAAAGAATCAGTTCGTCCAGGTCAAACGGTTTAGTGATGTAATCCTGTGCGCCTTTTTTGACCGCCTCGACAGCAGCGCGAGTATCGCCATGGGCCGAAATCATGATCGTGACGGGCGGGGCAGGAAGTGCCTGGACCTGGTCGAGAACCTCAAAACCGGATTGGTCAGGCAATTTAAGATCGAGCAAGACCACGTCTGGTGTTCGTTTTTCAATCTCGGCAAGACCGCTTTTTCCGTCGTAAGCGGCGAAAACCGTCATTTCTTCTTCTTCGAGTGAAAACATCAGACTACTGACAAGATTTTTCTCGTCATCGATGATGAGGACGGTTGGCTTTCGCATTAAACTGTTTCCTGGTTCTCGTTGTTCAGATAAAGCGGCAGTCTCAGAGTGACTTTCAGACCTTCGCCGGAAACGCTCTGGAAACGAAGGTTTCCTTGATTGGCCTGCGCGAGCTGTCTGCAAATGGCCAGGCCTAGGCCAGTGCCGTTGGTTTTCGTTGTGAAAAACGGCTCTGTCAGGTGGCTCAGGTGGTCTGCGCTTACACCAGGGCCGTTATCGCTGACAGAAACATAAACTGCCAAGCCCTGCTGTTTGGTTCTTATGGTAACTCGGCCCCCAATACCTTCCATCGCCTGAATTGCGTTCATCACCAGATTCATCACTATCTGGCGGACCTGTGCCGAATCGGCCCACGCGTAAACAGGCTCGTGCTCGACTTGTACCAACTCGATCCCATGACGATGCGCAACGGCATCGGCAAGAATTTTAACTGTTTCAACAACGTCGATAATATTGACCTTGTTCGCCTTGGCTTCTCTGGGGCGAGCGTAATCCAGGAGCAGTTGAACAACATCATTTACTCGGTCGATTTCATGGTCAACTGACTCCATTAATTTTTGGCGTTTGGGATCCGACTCCTTCCGTGAGAGGGCCTGAATGGTAGTTTTGATGGTGGCGAGAGGGTTTCTGATCTCGTGCGCGACACCGGCGGAGAATTGCCCCAATATGGCACGTCGCTCAACGTCAACCATGCTTTTCACCAGTCGACGAAGACGAAGCCGCATACGCTCAAGAGCGAAAGCCAGATAACCTATTTCCGCCGTACCCTCCGTGTGTAGCGGAGTATCGAAATCTCCTCCAGCGACCCTGTCAGCTCCCTCAATCAGCGGCGTAACCTGCTTTTCCAATCTTCTGGAGAGGTGACGGGACAACAGGATAACGGCTAGAGCTGCTCCAGAAGCCAGAAAGATTAACCCGAATCTTGCGGATTCCAGGGGTCCTAACAACGGGTCGCCCAACCATTGAAGGCGTATGTGCCAGCCTTCGATAAAATCGTTTGAATCGATGTCTTTAGCGGAAGAGGAGGAGTCTCCGGGTATGTTGCCTACGGCAGTTATCGGCACGTCTTGGGGGGTTACGACAAGAGGGCTCTGCAAGCCAGTGAGACTAAGGTCCTTTACCTGATCGGTGAGGCTTGCAAGACGGACAACCAGGCCTATCCAGGCCTCCGGGGTTGGATTAAGACCCGTCGGACTGAGTCTGAGAATAAACCAGCCGGGCCGACTCTCAGTTGGCAGGGCGGGGCCGATGATTTCTCCATTGGCAAACGGAGTGAGAGGTAGCTGATCTAATGCCACTTGATCCAGCAACGTTTGGGTCAGGTACCACAGAGGGACGTCGAATCTGGATGGTTTGACGACTACCCCATACAGATGAGGGCTATCGAGAGCCTGGCGAAGCTGTGTCATTACCTCCGCACTTGGCTGCTCATTGGGGCTGGCAGTGGTTAACCACTCGAAAACCTCAGGTATGTCGGCAAGAGCCTCAAGCTCATAGATTCGCTCCTGGAGAAAAGTTCTCAAGAGGTTCTCTGCGCCTGCAAGTCGGGCATTCGTCCGACTTTCTGTCACTTTTTCAAGTGCTTTTACATACTGGGTGTCATACATGAACGCCAGTACGATAAGTGGCACGAGGGCAATTAACAGTGCGCTGAACAGATATCGTCTTGCCAGGCCATTCCGACGGAGCACCTTCAAACGAGGTGGAGTCGAGGCGTCATATTTTATTATGCTTTTCATGGGGCGATCATATCGGTAGTTGAGCGGTCTTGGAATCGACCTGCTATTTCCTCCATACCAACAACCGATTATTAGCCGGCATCCCGAAGTCCTCCTCGAGCACAAAGCCGGTTTCCTCAGCCAGCGCCTTCAGATCCTCCATATCCCGTATCCCCATATGCGGCGCCTGTGTTCTCAGTGACAGATCAAACCGCGCATTGCTCTCACTGGTGTGCCGGCAGCCATAGCTGAAAGGCCCATACAGACAGAAGATTCCCCCTTTCGGCAACACCTCCGAGACACCGCGAAACATTGCCTGAACCTCCTGCCAGCCCATGATATGGGCGGTATTGGCAGAAAAAACGCCGTCGATTGCGGGCAGATCGGCCCAGCTTCCACCGAGCACGTCCAGGGCCAGGGGCGCGTTGATATTGGTGAGTTCCGAGTCATCGATCCATGCCCGAGAGAGCTGGGCATTGTTGGGATGATCAGTGGGTTGCCACACCAGGTGCGGCAAGTGGCTGGCAAAGTGCACCGCGTGCTGGCCGGTGCCTGTGCCAATCTCCAGAATGGTGCCTGGCTGTTTGAAAAGTGCCCTCAGTTTTTCCAGAATCGGCGCTTTATTGTTTTCGCAGGCTTGGGAAAACGGCTTGTCCTGTTGCATGCTCGACCTTTTGAAA